>JAESGS010000050.1_pt1 | contig 277603 bp, 275 predicted proteins | sample 9269761 | NCBI WGS metagenome assembly JAESGS01 (sample SAMN15741799, study PRJNA653493) | algae metagenome | isolation source: Cyanosarcina radialis HA8281-LM2 and co-occurring heterotrophs from damp... | place: USA: Makauwahi cave, Hawaii | collected 2011-01-06 | reverse complement strand
GAAGCTCGCCGATGATGGCCCATTCCTCGTCCGACAAATCGCCCCGCGCCAAAGCCGCCTCCTAAAAGGAAGCCTTGAATCACGCCTCAGGCGATATGGGAATCCTCTTTGTCAACAGGACCTAGCGGAATCCAGAAATGATTAGCGTTGCAAGTTCAATTTGCGTGGCTTCACTGAGTATCCAATTCCCAGTGCCTTGAGGTCAATACACACAACCCTTGATTGCACAAAAATAGCTTGTTGTGTAGACGGCAAATATTTTGCTCCGCATCCAAGCCGAATAAAAGTATCAATCCGATATATTTCGTGCCTGACGGGGTTGTCAGGCCAGGCCATGGACGTTAGGTTCACCTCAACCAAGCCGACGAGACGAGATGCGCGCGCCGTGATCTTCATGAAGATTGCGGGCGCAGTGCATTTTATCTCATGTTGTATTGATGCCGGCACGCCCGGCAGAAAGAGATGTTTTGCAGGAACGAACGAATATCAAGGTCGCGGCCAAATCCATCTTCAAGGTCTTTGGCGACAAGCCCGAAACGGCGCTCGGTCTTCTGCGCGACGGACAGGGCAAGGACGAGATTTTCGAGACGACCGGCAACACGATCGGCGTCCAGGACGCCTCCTTCGAGGTCGGCGAAGGCCAGATCTTCGTGGTGATGGGGCTTTCGGGCTCCGGCAAGTCGACACTGGTGCGCATGATCAACGGGTTGATCGCACCCACCTCCGGGCAGATGCTGATCGACGGTACGGATGTCGCCAACTGCCCGCCGAAGGTGCTGCGGGACGTGCGCCGCTCCAAGATCGCCATGGTGTTCCAGCATTTCGCGCTGTTTCCGCACATGACCGTCGCCGACAACGTTTCCTATGGCCTCAAGATCAAGGGCGTCAGTGCCGAGGATCGCCGCCGGAAGGCCGAGGAGGCGCTGGCGCAGGTCAGCCTCGGCGCCCATGCCGACAGCTATCCCGACGAGCTTTCGGGCGGGATGCAGCAGCGTGTGGGCCTTGCCCGCGGGCTGGCGTCGGACGCCGAAATCCTCCTGATGGACGAGCCGTTCTCGGCGCTCGACCCGCTCATCCGCCGCGACATGCAGGAAGAGTTGCTGGAGCTTCAGCGCTCCTTGAAGAAGACCATCATCTTCATCACGCACGATCTCAACGAGGCGCTGATCCTCGGCGACCGGATCGCCATCATGAAGGACGGCCGCTTCGTCCAGGTCGGCACGGCCGAAGAGATCGTCGACCGACCGGCGGACGACTATGTCGCCGCCTTCACCGCCGACATCGACCGCTCGCGCGTCTTCACCGCCGGCAGCGTCGCCGCGCCGGCCGAAGCGCTCGACATCGCGACCGACACGGCCGAGACGGCGATCGCGAAGATGGAGGCGCTGAACCGCGACGCGCTCCATGTCGTCGAGGGCGATGCGATCCTCGGCATGGTCGCCTATCGCGACCTTTCCGCATCCATGCGCGAGAATGGCGGCGCGCTGAAGGATGCGATCATCACCGACTTTCCCAAGGTCGGCCGCACGACGCAGCTTTTCGAGCTTTACCCGCTCGCCGAAAGCGGCCTGCCGATCGCCGTCACCGACCGCAAGGGCAAGCTGATGGGCGTCGTCGCCCCGCAGGATGTCTTCGCCAAGCTCGCCACGCCGGTCGCAGCCTGAATCTTCCCGTTCGTCCCTACCGAAAGGAGGCGCTGTGTTCAGCCCTTCCGACATTCTCACAATTCCGCTGGCCGACTGGGTCAACACCCTCGTGCGCGACTGGCTCGTGCCCAATTTCCGGCCCTTCTTCCGCTCGCTGCAATGGCCGATCACGCAGGTTCTGAACGGTCTCGACGGCTTTCTCAACGCCGTGCCGATGCTGCTCTTCACCGCCGTGCTGGCCTTCGTCGCCTGGCGCACGGCGGGGCGCGGCGTCGCCATCTTCACGGTGATCGCGCTCGCCTTCATCGACATGATCGGGCTTTGGCCCGAGACGATGACGACGCTTTCCATGGTGGTGACGGCGGTTCTGTTCTGCACGGTCATCGGCGTGCCGATCGGCATCCTCGCCGCCGGCAGCGACCGCTTCCAGGCCGTGCTGCGTCCGGTGCTCGACATCATGCAGACGATCCCCTCCTTCGTCTATCTGGTGCCGATCGTCATGCTGTTCGGCGTCGGCATGGTGCCCGGCATCATCGCCACCATCATCTTCGCGTTGCCGCCCATCGTGCGGCTGACGAATCTGGGCATCCGCAACGTGCGCGAGGATCTGGTCGAAGCCGCACAATCCTTCGGCTCGACGCGCTGGCAGATGCTGTGGGACGTGCAGTTCCCGCTCGCGCTGCGCACCATCATGGCGGGTCTCAACCAGACGCTGATGCTGGCGCTGTCGATGGTCGTCATCACCGCGCTGATCGGCGCCGGCGGGCTCGGCCTCACCGTCTTCACCGGCCTCGGGCGGCTGGATGTGGGCGGCGCGACGGCCGGCGGCATCGGCATCGTGCTTCTGGCGATCATTCTCGACCGCATCACCCAATCGCTCGGCGAGCCGACCAGGATGCGCAGGACCTCGCTGCGCGCCACGCTCGCCAATTTCCTTTCCTCCCACCGCACCGCGCGGACGGGGGAAGCCTGACGGCCGGCTTGTTCGCGAGCCGATCCGCAAAGTCCTGCCATCGCAGGCAAAATGAAATGCAAAAGGAGACTTCACCCATGAAGACATCCACCATGAAGAAACTTCTCGTCGGCACCGTTTCGGCCGCCGCCATCTTCGCCAGCCCGCTGGCCGCCTCCGCGCAGGACATGCCCGGCGAAGGCTCGACCGTGCGCATGGCGCAGGCGACCTGGGACACCGGCTGGTTCCACGCGGCGATCTACAAGCAGTTGATCGAGGAACTGGGCTACAGCGTCGAAGGCCCGACCACGCTCGACAACCCGCCCTTCTACCAGGCGGTCGCGCAGGGCGACGTCGACGTGTGGGTCAATGGCTGGTTCCCGCTCCACAACACCTACCAGCCGACATTCGAAGGCTCGGCCGAGATCGTCGGCGCGGTGGCCGAGGGCGGCGCGCTGGAAGGCTATCTCGTCTCCAAGGCGGCAGCCGAGGAATTCGACATCACCTCGCTGGAAGACTTCAAGCGCGACGAGGTGAAGGAAGCCTTCGACCGCGACGGCGACGGCAAGGCCGACATGGTCGCCTGCCCGCCCGGCTGGGGCTGCGAGATCATGATCGAGCACCACATGGACGCCTATGAGCTGCGCGACCACATCAACCCGATCAAGGCCGGCTATGCCGCCTCGATGGCGGATGCGATCGCGGCGCACGGGCAGGACGAGCCGATCCTGTTCTACACCTGGACGCCGAACTGGACGGTCAACGAGCTTGCGCCCGGCGAGGACGTGGTGTGGATCGAGGTTCCGGAGGTGAACCTGCCGGACGACATGGCCGATCTGGCCGATGCCGCCACGCGCGAAGGCGTTGCCGGTTGCGTTGCCGATCCCTGCACGCTCGGCTTCCCGGCCAACGACATCGTGCCGGTCGCGAACACGGCGTTTCTCGAAGAGAACCCGGCCGTGCGCACGCTCCTGACCGAAGCCTCGATCCCGCTCGACGTGATCTTCGAGCAGAACGCCGCCATGAACGATGGCGACGACGACATCGAGGCCCAGGCGGCCGCGTGGATCGAAGAGAACCGCGAAGCGGTCGACGGCTGGCTCGAAGCGGCGCGCAACGCGTCGTAAGCCTTCACGCATCGCGATAGAGACTGGAACGGGCCGCCTTGCGCGGCCCGTTTTTTTTCGTTGAGCTATATCGCCGCCGCGAGAAGCGCCGCCGGGAAAAGACCGACGTGAAAACCCGCATGGGCGAGCATCGCCGTTTCGAGGTCGAAGCGGGCGAAGAGCGCGCCGAAGAGAAGGCCGAGAGAGGCGTTCCAGAACAGGGTGCGAAAGACGAGCAGCGTCGCCAGCTCCACGCCGCTTGATGCCAATGCCGGCAGATGACCGAGCGCGAAGAGGATCGCGGCGATGGCGATGCCGGCCCAGACCTGGTTCGTGGACGGGCGTGGGGCGCTGCGCCCGAACGCCTTCCAGGCAAGCAGCACGGCGAGGCTCATGACGCCCCAGCGCACGGTGATTTCCTCGACCACGCCGCCATAGAAGACGCCGACGGTGAGGCCGGCGAAGCGCCAGTTGTCGGTGAGCGCCGGGGTCAGGCCGTGCGGGTCCTGCCAGAGCGCGCGGGTGGCGTGATCGGCGAGGCCGACGACGATGCCGGCCGCGACGCCGACAAGGGCGAAGAGCGCCGCGCGCGGCGGCAGCAGCGAGACGGCATGGCCGGACGCGCGTTCGGCAATGCGCGAGCGGAAGCCGCAGACCGGCGCGATGAAGGTGCCCCCGACGGCGAAGACGGCGAGCATCAGCACCGGATTGATGACATAGGCCCAGCGCGGCAGATCGGTGACGGGCGGCAGAGCCAGAAAGAGCGCAGCGATGCCGGTGAGCCCGACCGCGAAAAGCGCCAGCGTGGCGCGCAGGCGGCGGATTTTCAGGGCCGGAGCCTGCGCGTTCATGAGTCGATGCAGCCTGTCAGTCGTAGGTGAGGTCCGTCGCCTTACCACCGAAGATCCGGTAGGCATAGAAGGAATAGCCGATGATGACGGGCAGCACGAAGCAGGTTCCGACGAGGATGATGGCGAGGCTCTCGGGCGCCGATGCCGCTTCCCAGATCGTCATCCGGTCCGGGACCACATAGGGATAGAACGAGTAGGCAAGGCCGGCGAAGCCGAGCGCGAAGATGCCGGCGAGCACGAGGAACGGCGTGATCGAGTGACGGTCGTCCTTGTGGGGGAGTTGGAAGCTCAGGAACCAGAGCCACAGGAACATGGTGCCGGTGACGACCGGCAGCGGCGCGACATAGGCGATCTCCGGCCAGGTGAACCATTTCTCGAAGATGCGCGGACTGGCGAAAGGCGTCGCCAGCGAGATCGCGACCATGCCGACGGCGGTGAAAACGAGCGCGGAACGCAGGAAGCGCACGGCCTTGCGCTGCAATTCGCCTTCGGTCTTGTAGATCAGCCAGGCCGCGCCCATCGCGGCATAGGAGGCGGCAAGGCACAAAGCCACCAGCGCCCCGAAACCGAACGTCGCCGCGCCGCGCTCCAGCCCGAGAACGTAGACGCCGAGCATGTAGCCCTGCGCCAGCGATGCCGTCAGCGAGCCGGCGAAGAACAGGAAATTCCAGCGCCGCTTGCGATGGACCGGCACCTTGGCGCGGAAATCGAAGGCGACGCCGCGGATGATGAGGCCGAGGAGGAGCACGAAGACCGGCAGGTAAAGCGAGGTCAGAATGATGCCGTGCGCGACCGGAAAGGCGACCAGAAGCAGGCCGACGGCAAGGACCAGCCATGTCTCGTTCGCATCCCAGAACGGACCGATCGAGTTGATCATCGTGTCGCGTTCGGCATCGGTCGCGACCGAGAACAGGATGCCGATGCCGAGGTCGAACCCGTCGAGCACGACATAGATCAGGATCGACAGCCCCATCAGGCCGGCGAAGATCAGGGGCATGGCGATTTGCCAGTCGATTGCGTCGATCATGACGGTTCCCCTTTCAGGCCATCGCGATCACCCCCCTCTGGCCTGCCGGCCATCTCCCCCTCAAGGGGGAAGATCAATCTCGTCGTCGCCCTGTTTGTGCGAACAGCGTTCGGGCGCGATCGGCAACGTGCGTGATCTCCCCCCTTGAGGGGGAGATGGCCGGCAGGCCAGAGGGGGGTGCCTGGTGCAAAGCTGGCCACGATGGCTACTCCCCCGCTTCCATTGGTTGCGACAGCGGCTCGTCTTCGACGGCGGGATCGGGTTCGTCGTCGCCTTCCTTGCCGGCTTTCAGCGCCAGATGGGTGAGGACGCCGAGATAGACGACCATCAGCACGAGATAGAGGACGACGTAGATCGCCAGCGTCAGCGCGACATGCGCGCCGGGGACGGGCGCGACGGCGTCGGCGGTCTTCAGGACGCCGGCGACCAGCCAGGGCTGGCGGCCGATCTCGGTCGTGTACCAGCCGGCTAGTGTCGCGACCCAGCCCGAAAACGCCATGCCGGCGAAGCCCCAGGCGAGCGGTATCGGCAGCGCGCCGCGGCGATAGAGGAAGAAGGCGCCGGCCCAGGACAGTGCGAGCATCGCCATGCCGGTGCCGACCATGATGCGGAAACCCCAGAAGACGGGCGCGACCGGCGGGTGCTCGCCCTCGAAATCGTTGAGACCGGGCACGACGCCGTCGGGTGAATGCTTCAGGATGACGCTCGCCATGTTGGGGATGGCGATCTCGAAGCGGTTCTCACGCGCCTCCTCGTCCGGCCATGCGAAGAGGACGAGCGGCACGTTGCCCCGCGTCTCCCAGTTGGCCTCCATTGCCGCGATTTTCTGCGGCTGGTGCTCGAGCGTATTCAGCCCGTGCATGTCGCCGACGAAGATCTGCACCGGGATCAGGATCGCGCCGAGATAGACGCCGGTCTTGAGCGCCTTGTGCATGGAGGCCGAGCGGTCGCCGCGAACGTAGCGCAGGGCCGAAAGGCCAGCAATGAGGAACGCGACCGTCAGACCGGACGCAATCAGCATGTGGGTCAGGCGGTAGGGAAAGGACGGGTTGAAGACGATGGCGAACCAGTCCGTCGCGTGCGCCACGCCGTCGCGCATCTCGAATCCGGCCGGCGTCTGCATCCATGAGTTCAGCGCCAGAATCCAGAAGGCCGACATGGTGGTGCCGAAGGCGACGAGGAAGGTCGCCAGCGTGTGGACCCGGTTCGACACGCGGCGGAAGCCGAACAGCATGATGCCGAGGAACACGGCTTCGAGGAAGAAGGCGGTCAGGACCTCATAGGCGAGAAGCGGGCCGGCGATGTTGCCGACGGTTTCCATATAGCCCGGCCAGTTGGTGCCGAACTGGAAGCTCATCGTGACGCCCGAGACGACGCCGAGCGCGAAGGAGAGCGCGAAGACCTTCACCCAGAAGAAATAGGCCTTCATCCATGCGTGGTCGCCGGTGCGGTCGAAGCGCAGCTTGAAGAACAGAAGCACCCAGCCGAGCGCGATGGTGATCGTCGGGAAGAGAATGTGGAACGAAATGTTCGCCGCGAACTGAATCCTCGACAGGATGAGCGGGTCCATGACGTGGTCCTTGCCGGTTGCCTGAAGCGAACATAGGCCAAGCGAACGACGCGTCAAAGGTGCGGCCCTGTCGCAGAGGCAGCTTGTCGCGCTGCGGCATTTTGGTCGGGCGAAACTAGCGTTTCGCGCCCGCATCCACCCTGGCGAGAAGCGCGGCCTTGGTCTTCCTGTCGCAGAACGCCGCCTCGATCGCCGTGCGGGTGAGCGCGGTCAGGTCCTTGTCGGACAGGCCGAACTCGTCGCGGCCGATTTCGTATTCGCGTTTGAGCGACGTCCAGAAATAGGGCGGGTCGTCGGAGTTGAGAGTGACCTTGCAGCCGGCGGCGCGCAGTTTCGGAAACGGATGATCCGCGAAGGTGGGGTAGACTTTCAGTTCGATATTGGAGGCGGGGCAGACTTCCAGCACGACGCCCGAATCCGCGATGCGCTTGACGAGGTCCGGGTCCTCGATGGCGCGCACGCCATGGCCGATGCGCGCGGGACGGATGTGGTCGAGCGCGTCGCGCACGCTCTCAGCCCCGCCGAACTCGCCGGCATGGACGGTGATGCCGAGGCCGGCTTCGCGGGCGATCTCGAAGGCGCGGACGTAATCCTCCATCGTGCCCATGCGCTCGTCGCCGGCGACGCCGAAGCCGGTGACCAGCGGATGGCCGCATCTGGCCGCGAAGCGCGCGGCCTTCTCGATCGATTCGACGCCGACATGGCGAACGCCGGTGACGATCATCCGGCCCTCGATGCCGGTCTTGGCCTTGGCCCGCGCCATGCCTTCGCCGAGCGCGTCGGTATAGGCTTGCGGCGAAAGACCCGCCGCCTCGGCGTGGTCGGGCGAGGTGAAGACCTCCGAATAGATCGCGCCGTCGCGCGCGATCGAGGAGAGGTAGTGCTCGGCGAGGCGGGCATAATCCTCCTCTGTCCGGAAGAGATCGGCGGCCTCGTCATAGGCTTTCAGGAAGCTGGTGAAATCGTTCCAGACGAACGAGCCGTCCTTGATGAAATGGGAAACGTCCTTGCCGTATTTGCGGGCCTGCGCTTCGACCAGTTCGGGCGCGGCGGCGCCCTCGATATGACAATGCAATTCGGCCTTGAGAACCATTACGGACTTTCTAACTTCGTTGTTCGGCGCGGCTCTTCATCGCGGGCGGGAAGATAGCGTCCCGATGGTCGATCGGCTATGGTCGCCGCGATTTTCAGGATGAAACGGGTGAATTGATGTCGGACGCACGTACCACCGCGCAGGGCGGGATGGAAACCTCTTACGGCTTCCGTCAGGTGGACGAAGGCGAGAAGCAGCCGCTCGTCAACGACGTGTTCCACAAGGTCGCCGAGCGCTACGACGTCATGAACGACCTGATGTCGGCAGGGCTGCACCGGGTCTGGAAGAACGCGATGGTGACATGGCTCAACCCGCCGCGCCGCCCGGGGTGGAGCGTGCTCGACGTTGCTGGCGGCACCGGCGACATCGCGTTCCGCATCGTCGAGGCGTCCGATAAAAACGCACAGGCGACCGTGCTCGACATCAACGGTTCGATGCTCGCCGTGGGCCGCGACCGCGCCGTCAAGCGCAAGCTCGACGCGCATGTGAATTTCATCGAGGCCAATGCCGAGGAACTGCCTTTCGAGACTGCGACGTTCGACGCCTATACGATCGCCTTCGGCATCCGCAACGTACCGCGCATCGACAAGGCGCTGTCGGAGGCCTTTCGCGTGCTGAAGCCCGGCGGGCGGTTTCTCTGCCTCGAATTCTCCGATGTCGAGATGCCCGTCCTCGACAAGGTTTACGAGGCGTGGTCGTTCAACGCGATCCCGCAGATCGGCAAGGTGGTGGCGGGCGACGGCGAGCCCTATCGCTACCTTGTCGAATCGATCCGCAAATTCCCCAACCAGGCGAATTTCGCATCAATGATCCGGGAGGCCGGCTTCGAGCGCGTGACCTGGCGCAACTATTCGGGCGGCATCGCCGCGCTGCATTCGGGCTGGAAGCTGTGAGGCCGTCCGCCCGATGACAACGCCTGGAGCCTATATTCGCCTGGCCCATGCCGGCTGGATTCTCGCGCGCGAGGGCGTCATCGCAGCGCTCCCCGGCGATCAACTCATCGGCGCGCCGCGCATGGCGTGGCAGCTCGCGCGCCGGCTCGCGCGACGACGCGCGCGCGGGCATGATGCGGCCGACCGCATGTCCAACGCGGTCGACAGGCTGGGGCCGTCCTACGTCAAGCTCGGCCAGTTTCTCGCCACCCGCCCGGACGTCGTCGGCGCAGACGTCGCAACGCAGCTTGCAATGCTGCAAGACCGCATGTCGACCTTTCCGACAGAGGTCGCCCGGCGCGAAATCGAGGAATCGCTCGGCCGGCCGATCGCCGACCTTTTCCTCTCGGTCGATGAGCCGATCGCCGCCGCCTCCATCGCGCAGGTCCATCCCGGCCGCATCCTTCGCAACGGCGTGGAGACCAGGGTCGCCGTCAAGGTGATCCGTCCCGGCGTCAGGCGGCGGTTCGCCAACGATCTCGAGGGCTTCTTCCTCGCCGCGCACATGCAGGAACGGTTCATTCCGTCGGCGCGGCGGCTGAAGCCGGTCGAGGTGGCGAAGACGCTGGCGCAGACGACGCGTATCGAAATGGATTTGCGGCTGGAAGCCGCCGCGCTGTCGGAACTCGGCGAGAACACGGCCGCCGACCCCGGTTTCCGCGTCCCATGGGTCGATTGGGAGCGGACGGGGCGCGATGTCATCACGATGGAGTGGATCGACGGCATCAAGATGTCGGATGTCGAGGCGATGCAGGCCGCCGGCCACGATTTCAAGCGCATCGCGGCGAGCCTGATCCAGTCCTTCCTGCGCCACACGCTGCGCGACGGCTTCTTCCATGCCGACATGCATCCGGGCAACCTCTTCGTCGAGCCGGACGGCACCATCGTCGCGGTCGATCTCGGCATTGCCGGACGGCTCGGCAAGAAGGAGCGGCGGTTCCTCGCCGAAATCCTCTACGGCTTCATCACGCGCGACTATGTGCGCGTCGCCGAGGTGCATTTCGAGGCCGGCTACGTGCCGCGCACCCATGACGTGCGCGCTTTCGCGCAGGCGATCCGCGCCATCGGCGAGCCGATCCACGGCCAGCCGGCGGAGACGATCTCGATGGCGCGGCTTTTGACGCTGCTCTTCGAGGTGACCGAACTCTTCGACATGGAGACGCGCTCCGAACTGCTTTTGTTGCAAAAGACGATGGTGGTCGTCGAGGGCGTCGCCCGCTCGCTCGACCCGGCCTTCAACATGTGGAAGACGGCCGAGCCGGTGGTCGGCGACTGGATAAGGGCGAATCTGGGCCCGCGCGGCTTTGCGGACGACGCGCGCGACGCCGTTTTCGCGCTCGCCGCGCTCGCCCGCCAGGCGCCGGACATCGCCGCCCGCACCGAGCGCCTTTCGCGCGAGGTCGACGCCATGGCCGAAAACGGCCTGCGCTTCGATGACGAGACGGCTGCGAAGATCGGCAAGGCGGAAGCGCGGCACACGCGCTCAGGACGCATCGCACTGTGGGTGATCGCGGCGACGCTTGTCTGGATCGCGGCGCAGGTGGCGTAGTCGGCGAATATTTGACTGCAATGACTGCATTGACTACATTGCGATCATGGAGGCTGTCATGGCTACGATGACGATCCGAAACGTTCCGGACGACGTGAAACAGACACTTCGGGTCATGGCTGCTGAAGACGGCCGTTCGCTCGAGGATTCCTTGCGCCAACTGATGCTCGAAAAGGCACGCGGAGCAGAGGGCCGCACATCGCGGATCGACGCGAATGAGATCATGCGGCGTGCCAGGGAATTGGAAAGTGATCCTCCGCAGGATCGCCGCTTTGAGCACTATTCCAACAAGGAACTGAGCGACACCCTTTGTGGCGTCTATGACGACCTCATCTGATGGTCATCGATTCCTCCGTCATCATTGCGCTTGCCCGCAGAGAACCAGAGGCTGAGGACTTCAGCACGATTCTGGCGAATACGCCCGGCAAACTGATGGCGGCTCCGACCTATCTCGAATGCGCCTTCGTGCTAGCCGGCGTCGCTCCTACCCGAGGCATGGACTTTCTCCGCGACCTGATTGCCGACACGCTCACCACGGTCGTCCCGTTCGGACGGGCAGAACTGGATATCGCACTCGAATGCCGGCTGCGGTTCAGTCGTGGCTCGGGTCATCGGGCCAAGCTCAATTTCGGAGACTGCTTCGCCTATGCATTGGCGAAGTCGCGGAACCTGCCGCTTCTGTTCAAGGGCGACGATTTCGTCCATACCGACATCGAGCCGGCGCTGAAGCCGGCGCGATGACGAGCACGGCATGACCCTTTCGAACACGCGCATTCTCCTGATCATCTCCGGCGGGATCGCGGCCTACAAGTCGCTCGACCTGATCCGGCGCCTGCGCGAACGCGGGGCGAAGGTGCGGTGCGTGATGACGAAGGGCGCGCAGGAATTCGTCACGCCGCTCGCCGTCGGCGCGCTGTCGGCGGATCATGTGTTCACCGAACTCTTCGACCGGCAGGCCGAACACGATGTCGGCCATATCCGGCTGTCGCGCGAGGCGGATCTGATCGTCGTCGCGCCCGCCACAGCCGATCTGATGGCGAAGATGGCGCATGGGTTGGCGGACGATCTCGCCTCGACCGTGCTTCTGGCGACGAACAAGCCGGTGCTGGTCGCGCCGGCGATGAACCCGGCGATGTGGAGCCATGCCGCGACGCGGCGCAACCGGGCGACGCTCGAGGCTGATGGCATCCGTTTCGTCGGTCCCGCGCGCGGCGAGATGGCCGAGAGCAACGAGGCCGGCGAAGGACGCATGGCCGAACCGCTGGAGATCGTCGCTGCGGCCGAGACGCTTCTGAACGGTTCGGACAGGCCGCTCGCGAGCATGCGCATCATCGTAACCTCGGGCCCGACGCATGAGCCGATCGACCCGGTGCGCTACATCGCCAACCGCTCGTCGGGCAAACAGGGCCACGCGATCGCGGCGGCGCTGGCAAGGCTCGGCGCCGATGTGCGCCTCGTCTCCGGTCCCGTCTCCGTCGCCGACCCGGCAGGTGTGACGACGGTCCATGTCGAGACGGCGCGGCAGATGAAGGATGCGGTCGAGGCCGCGCTGCCCGCCGATGCGGCGATCTTCGTCGCCGCCGTCGCCGACTGGCGGCCGGAGGCCGAGATCAGCGAGAAGCTCAAGAAGGTGGCCGGCGTGGGCGCGCCGCGCCTTTCCATGACCGAGAACCCCGACATTCTGGCTGCGGTCGGCCACCATGCCGATCGGCCGAAGCTCGTCATCGGCTTTGCCGCCGAGACGGAAAAACTTCTGGACCACGCGACGGCCAAACTCGACCGCAAGGGCGCGGATTTCATCGTCGCCAACGACGTCTCGGCCGCTGGCGCGACGTCGGCGGGCGCGATCATGGGCGGGGCGAACAACCGCGTCACCATCGTCTCGCGCACCGGCAACGAAGCCTGGCCCGAGATGACCAAGGACGAGGTGGCCGCGAAGCTCGCCGATCTCGTCGCCGCGCGGCTGCGCGACTGAGCGGCATGGAAAAGCGGCGCGACAGCCAGGCATTGAAGGCGCTCCTCGGGGTGCGCCAGCTCGTGCTCGGCGGCTCGGTCCAACCCGGTCAGCGCCTCTCGGAGATCGGCCTGTCCGAACAGCTCGAAATCTCGCGCACGCCGCTGCGCGCGGCCCTTGCGCGACTGGAGCAGGAGGGGCTGCTGGAGCCCCTGCCCTCCGGCGGCTATACCGTTCGCGCCTTCACGCTTGCCGACGTGATCGACGCGATCGAACTGCGCGGCGTTCTGGAGGGAACCGCAGCGCGGCTTGCGGCCGAGCGCGGCGTCGCGCCGGAACGGCTGAAGGCGATCCGCGACCTCGTCGACGAACTCGACACCTGCTTTCGCGAGCGGCCGGAGGACATGCTCTTCGACCAGTATGTCGAACTCAACACCGAGTTCCACGCGATGCTCGCCGGCCTTGCCGGCAGCGAGACGATGCGGCGCGAGGTGGAGCGGGCGATGCACCTGCCCTTCGCATCGCCAAGCGCCTTCCTCGAGAATCAGGCGGACGTGCTCGCCTTTCGCCGCTCGCTCAGCCACGCCCAGCGCCAGCACCGGGACATCGTTGAGGCGATCGCCATGCGCGAGGGCGCGCGCGCCGAGGCGCTCGGCCGCGAACATGCGCGGCTTGCCCGCAGGAATCTCGATTTCGTCATCGGTGAGGCGCCCAACCTGATCGGGCGTGTGCCGGGGCTGTCGCTGATCGCGACCTGATTTCTGTATACAGAAATTGATCGATCGAGGCCATATCGGCTTGACTTCGGTTGCTTCCGCGCCATTCTGTATCCAACGATGCGCGCTGCCGGCCTCGATGCCCGCTGCCGACGCGTCGCGTCACCAATCCATCGGGAGGAAACCCATGAGCAATCTCGAACAGAAGCTGAAGTCCGCCGGCAACACGGTCGACATGCTGCGCAACTCCAGGATCGGCGCCTATGTCTATCCGGTGGTCGCGCCGGAATTCACCAATTGGCGCGACGAGCAGCGCGCTTGGCGCGAAAGCGCGGTGCTCTTCGACCAGTCGCACCACATGGCCGAACTGAAGGTCGAGGGGCCGGACGCCGAAAAGCTCCTGTCCTACCTCGCGGTCAACTCGTTCAAGAATTTCACGCCGGGCAAGGCCAAGCATTTCGTGCCGGTGACGCCCGAAGGCTATGTCATCGGCGACGTGATCATGTTCCGCGAGAGCGAGACCGAGTTCAACCTGGTCGGCCGCGCGCCGACGGTGAGTTGGGTCCAGTATCACGCCGAAACCGGAGACTATGACGTCAAGCTGACCGAGGACCCGCGCTCGCCCTCGCGCCCGCAGGGCAAGCCGGTCGTCCGCCGCCATTACCGCTTCCAGGTTCAGGGACCGAACGCACCCGCCATCCTCGAAAAGCTCAATGGCGGGCCGGTGCCGGAAATCAAGTTCTTCAACATGGACTGGATCAACGTGGCCGGAAAGAAGGTGCGCGCGCTGCGCCACGGCATGGCGGGCGTTCCCGGCCTCGAACTCTACGGGCCCTATGAGGATTACGACCTCATCCGCGACGCGATTATCGAGGCCGGCGAAGACCACGGCCTCGTCGCTGTCGGCAGCCGCGCCTATGCGACCAATACGCTCGAATCCGGCTGGATTCCCTCGCCGCTGCCAGCGATCTACACCGGCGAGAGCATGAAGGGCTATCGCGAGTGGCTGTCGGACAAGAGCTACGAGGCGACCGGCGCCATCGGCGGCTCCTACATTTCCGACGACATCGAGGACTATTACCTGACGCCGTGGGACCTCGGCTACGGCATCTACGTCAAGTTCGACCACGACTTCATCGGCCGCGAAGCGCTGGAGAAGATGGCCGATGGCCCGCATCGCCGGAAGGTGACCTTCGAATGGAACCCGGACGACGTGATCGCCGCCTTCGCGACCATGTTCCAGGAAGGGCAGAACGCCAAGTTCATGGACCTGCCGCTGTCGAACTACGCCTCGTCGAGCTACGACCGGATCATGAAGGACGGCAAGATGGTCGGCCTGTCGATGTTCGCCGGCTACAGCTACAATGAGCGGCGTATGCTCTCGCTCGGCACGGTCGACGCCGACATCAAGGAAGGCGACGTGCTGACGCTCGTCTGGGGCGAGCCGGATGGCGGCTCGGGCAAGACCACGGTCGAGCCGTCGAAGCAGATCGAAATCCGCGTGCGCGTTTCCGCCGTGCCCTATTCGCGCGATGCGCGCGAAAGCTATGTCGATAGCTGGCGCAGCCGCAAGTCAGCTGCCTGATAGCGGTTCGGGACGACAAAGAAGGCCGGGATCGCTCCCGGCCTTCTTTTCCGACTACTTGGTGCGAAGGCGAACGCCGCTTCGGCTTTCTTCAGGCGAAGATCGCTTCCTACTCCACCGGCTGCTCCACCAGCATGACGAGATTGCCGCATCCATCCTCGACCAGCGCAACACGCAGGCCGGTTCCCGGTTCAGGTGCGGGCGGGGTGCGGATGACGACGCCAATTCCGCTCAGCCGCTCGCAGTCGCCATCGATATCGTCGGAGCCGAAGGAGGTGACGGGGATGCCTTTGTCGTAGAGCGCCTTCTGGTAATCCTTCGCGAAATCGAAACCGGCCGGCTCCAGGAGGAGTTCCACGCCGGACCCGTCGGGGTTTTCCACGGTCAGCCACCGACCGCCGTCGAGGGGGACGTCGTGCTTCTTGCGAAAGCCGAACATGTCGACATAGAAGCGCTCGGCTTTCGCCTGGTCGTTGACCGGAATGGCGGAGATGTTGATCCTGATCATGCCTTGTTCTCCTCAACGCCGAATTTCTGGCGATAGACGGTTTCCAGCCCCTCGAAGGTCGACCAGAAGCCGCGTGGCCTTTCGTTCGACAGCACGTCGATGAGGATGCCGAGATGTGCATCCCAGCCCGACGCGACGAGCACCATCTCGCCGGGTCCCGCCAGCCGGCGGTGAGTGAGGATGAGCTTCACCTCGTCGCCCTGCGGGAAGAGTTCGAACGTCACCTCGCTCCTCTGATCGCCGTCGCCCGGCCACAGATATGAAAGTCGCGAATGCGGCTCGAACTCCGTCACCGTGCCGATACGGGCCGTCGGCCCATCCGTGCTTCCGAAGCGTGCGGGTGTCAACTCGTGCGACAGTTCGCCATTGCGGAAGACGTGCTCGACGCGGCCGCCCTTGCGCGGCTCCATCACGCCCTCGGCGAGCCACAACCGACGCTTTTGCGAATCCGCCAGATAGTCCCAGACGCGCTCGACGGGGCCGGGCAGGATGCGCTCGATGCGCACGGTCTGCGGCGCGACGATCATGCCATTGCCCTCGTCCGGACGGCGGCGAAGCTGCGCTTCCAGTGCGCCCAACATCGTCGTCCAGCCCTGCCGGCTCGCCTCGCCCCATTCAGCGAAGAGCGCGGCGGCCATCTCATGCGTCAAGGTGAGTTCGCAGCCCTTGTCGAGGCGCGCGATCTCGACGGTCACGCGGTCAAAGGCCGGCGAGAACTGGGGAACGGCAAAGGTAAAGACCAGGCGATGCGGCCGGTCGATCTCCAGATACTCGCCGACATGGCGAATGTCGCCATCGGTGCGCCTGTCGACGAAGACGAAGCTTCCGCCGATGCGAGGCTCGTTCTCGGCGGTCACGATTTCGCCGCCGGGAACGGTGAACAGCCATTGCCGCGCCATTTTCGGATCGAGCCAGGCATCGAAGACGCGCTCCGGCACAGTATCGAACCTGCGCGTGACCGTCAGGCTTGTCGTCTCAGTCATTGGTCGGTCCTTCCTCGTCATCGGCGGCCAGAAGCGCTTCCAGCGCATCGAGCCTGGCGTTCCAGAATTTCTCGTAGCGGGCGAGCCAGTCCTGCGCATCGCGCAGGCGGGCCGCCTCGAGGCTGCAGCGATGGGTTCTGCCCCTGACCTCGCGCCGGACGAGGCCGGCGCTTTCCAGCACGCGAATATGTTTCGAAGCGCCGGCAAGCGACATGTCGAAAGGCGCGGCGAGATCCCCCACGCTTTGCGGGCCGGAGACAAGACGCTCGATCATCGCGCGCCGCGTCGCATCGGACAGGGCGTGAAAGACGGCGTCGAGATCGGCAGGTTGAAATTGAACCATAAGGTTTATTATTCCGCCAAGAGAAAATTGTCAACCGTTCGGTTTATGATATCCGATCTCGCGGAGCACACTGCGCGGCCGAACGAAAAAGGCCGGCATCGCTGCCGGCCTTTTCGCTGATCCTGCGACGGCGCTCAGGCGCCGGGCTGCTTCGTCTTGCGCAAGTAAGGCAACACCGTCTCGTAGTCGCCGAAGCGCGCCTTGGCGTCCTCGTTGGAGACGGCGGCGGTGATGATGACATCCTCGCCCTGCTTCCAGTTGGCGGGCGTCGCGACCTGATGCTTGGCCGTCAACTGCATGGAATCGATCGCGCGCAGGATCTCGTCGAAATTGCGCCCCGTCGTCATCGGGTAGGTGAGGATCAGCTTGATCTTCTTGTCCGGGCCGATGACGTAGACCGAGCGGACGGTGGCATTGTCTGCCGGCGTGCGCCCCTCTGACGACGCGCCGGCGTCGTCCGGCAGCATGTCGTAGAGCTTGGCGACCTTCAGATCCTTGTCGCCGATCAGCGGGTAGTCGACCGAGTGGCCGGTCGCCAGCTTGATGTCTTCTTTCCACTTGCCATGGTCGGCGACGGGATCGACGGAAATGCCGATGATCTTGACGCCGCGCTTTTCGAATTCGGGTGCGATGCCGGCCATGGTGCCGAGCTCGGTGGTGCAGACGGGCGTGAAGTTCTTCGGGTGAGAGAAGAGGACGGCCCAGCCATCGCCGATCCATTCGTGGAAGCTGATCTGGCCCTTGGTTGTGTCGGCTGTGAAGTCGGGCGCGGTCTGGTTGATGCGCAAGCTCATCGTCGTCTCTCCCTTCGCGGATTGTCGTTCAAAGGCCATATGGCGTTTGCGACATCCTAGCGCAACCGGGCGGCCAGGCGAGGAAAATCAGGTTGCATATCGGGAGCGCAACGCGCTCCAGCGTGTCCGGTCCGCCCATTAGAGGGAATATCTTTTCATGCGCTGCGTCTTGCCTTCATATCGGCGAGCGTGGCGAAGGCTGCGGTCATGTCGCCGGGCCGGCCAAGGAAATAGCCCTGGCCCGTCGAAATTCCCAAAAGCCCCAGCGTGCGAAGTTCCGCCTCCGTTTCGATGCCTTCGGCAACGATGGAGGCGCCGATCTCGCGTGCGAAATAGATCAGCGCCGAGGCAAGCGCGCGCCGCGCCATGTCGCTGTCGACCGACCGTGTCAGCGCCATGTCGAGCTTGATGATGTCGGGGCGCAACTGAACGATGTGGCGTAGGCTGGAAAAGCCCGCTCCGGCATCGTCGACCGCGATCCGCGCGCCTTTTTCGCGCAGCCGTACGAGCCTGACCTTGAGACCGTCGTAATCGTCGACCGGAGCGTGCTCGGTGATCTCGAAGACGATCGACGACAGATCGCGTCCACCGACGAGATCGAACAGGCGCGGATCGCAAAATGTGAGGGGCGATGCGTTGATCGAAAGATAGAGCCCGGATGGAAACCGTGCGGCCTTGTCGATCGCCAGGGCGATCACGGCAAGCTCCAGTTCCGCGCCGAGACCTGCTTCGGCCGCATCGGCGAACCAGAAGTTCGGCGCGCGGTAAGGTTCCGACCTGAAGCGGCACAGGCTTTCAAAGCCCTTCACGACGTTGCTGCGGAAATCGACGATGGGCTGAAACGCAAGGGTGAAGTCGCTTTGCGCGATCACGGCCTCGATGCTTGCGCGCTTTTCTTCCACGCCGCGCGATTCCATGATGTCGCGGCCGATCTGTCGTGCCGCCATGTCGGCGAACAGACGCATGACGTTGAGATCGCGCGCGGTCAATGACGGATTGGCGTGCGGGCTGAGGCAGCAGAACATGCCATAAGGCTCTCCATCGGGCAGGAGAATGGGAATCGAGACATGGGCGCCGATCGGCACCGCCTGCGTGATCGGCATCGTCTGGCAAAGCGGTTCGGCGGCCGTATCGGGGATCAGTTCGGGCAGCCGCCCTTCAAGAATGTGTTTGCAATAGACGTCGTCCAGCGAACGGACGTCCCCCGGCTTGACCAGATGCTCCAGCCCGGGCGCATCAACGACGCGGAAGACGGAATCGTTGCCGACGAACTGCGAGAGATAGGCAACTTCCATACCCAGATGCGTGCGCACGGCCTCAAGTGCCTTCTGGATGATTTCGCTGCCGGCCTCGTCGTGATCCGCCATGCTGCGCATGGCTTCATCGAGAATTTTCATTGTCCATGCCCCCGCTTGCGACAGGGTGGAGTCTGACAATCAATTGTTAACGTATGGTCAGCATCGGGGTTCAGGCGGCCTCGTCTCGCACCTGATAATCCTTGATTGACGCGAATGTGATCTGTTTCCAGCGCTCGGCCTCGTAATTGAGGCCGAAACCGTGCTGGGCGAGGAAGACGGGATCGCCGTCGAGGTCGCGGGCGATGTCGCCCTTGTGCGCGTCCATGAAACGCTGAAGTTCCGTCCTTTCGGCCGTGATCCAGCGGCAGACGGAAAAACGCGCGATCTCGAAATCGACCGGCAGGGCGTATTCCGCCGAAAGCCGCTCCTTGAGCACGTCCAACTGAAGCGCGCCGACGACGCCGACGATGGCGGGCGAGCCGTCTTCCGGCAGGAAGAGCTGGACGACACCTTCCTCGGCCATCTGCTGCAAGGCTTCCTTGAGCTTCTTCGCCTTCATCGGATCGCCAAGGCGCACGCGGCGCAGGATTTCCGGCGCGAAGTTCGGCACGCCGCGAAAGAGGATTTCCTCGCCCTCGGTCAGCGTGTCGCCGATGCGCAGCGTGCCGTGGTTCGGAATTCCGACCACGTCGCCGGCATAGGCCTCGTCGGCGGTGATGCGGCTCTTGGCGAAGAAGAATTGCGGCGCCGAGAGGCTCATCGGCTTGCCGGTGCGCACCAGCTTGGCCTTCATGCCGCGCTGAAGCGTGCCCGAACACACGCGCACGAAGGCGATGCGGTCGCGGTGGTTGGGGTCCATATTGGCCTGGATCTTGAAGACGAAGGACGTCATCTTCTCCTCCGTTGCCTCGACCATGCGGCTGTCGGCGTCCTGCGCACGCGGTGGCGGCGCGAATTCACCCAAGGCCTCGATGAGGTCCCGGACGCCGAAATTGCGCAACGCCGAGCCGAAGAAGACCGGCGTCATGTGGCCTTCCCTAAATGCGTCGACATCGAACGGGCGGCAGGCTTCCCGCGCCAGTTCCAGTTCCTCGATGAAGGTCTCGCGCTCGTTCTCCGGCAGCAGGCCCGCGACCCGGTTGGAATCCGGGCCGTTGACCCTGGTCCGCTCCAATTCGTCGTCGCCGCGCCTGACCGCGTTCTGCGCCAGATGGTACGTGCCCGAAAAGGACCGTCCCTGACCGATCGGCCAGGTGATCGGCGCGGTGTCGAGGGCAAGCTTCTGCTCGATCTCGTCGAGAATCTCGAAGGTGTTGCGCGCCTCGCGGTCCATCTTGTTGACGAAGGTGACGATGGGAATGTCGCGCAGGCGGCAGACCTCGAACAGTTTCAGCGTGCGCGGCTCGATGCCCTTGGCGGCGTCGATGACCATGACGGCGGAATCGACGGCGGACAGCGTGCGATAGGTGTCGTCGGCGAAGTCCTCGTGGCCCGGCGTGTCGAGCAGGTTGAAGACGTTGTCGCCATACTCGAACGTCATCACCGAGGTGACGACGGAAATGCCGCGTTCGCGCTCGATCTTCATCCAGTCCGAGCGCGTCTGGATCTTGTCCTTCTTGGCCTTCACCTCGCCGGCAAGCTGGATCGCGCCGCCGAACAGCAGAAGCTTTTCCGTCAGCGTCGTCTTGCCCGCATCGGGGTGGGCGATGATCGCAAAGGTGCGTCGACGCGCCACCGCCTCTTCGATTTTCTCGGCCATGTAAGGAGTCCTGTTCGTTGCCGGGCTTCTAGCAAAGCGCGGCAGCGAACGCTAGCCCATCGCCTCGGCCACGTCCTTCGCCTGCGGGATCGACGGTTGGGCGCCAGGCTTCAGGCAGGCGAGCGAGCCGGCGACGGCGGCGCGGCGCAGCGCCTCTTCCAGCTTCATGCCTTCGGCGAGAGAGGCCGCGAGATAGCCGCAAAAAGTGTCGCCGGCGCCGACCGTATCGACCGGCTCGATCTTCAGCCCCTGCGCCTCCAGCATTCCGCCCTGCACGGCGGCCATGACGCCCGCCGCGCCGAGAGTGACGACGATGGTCGTGCCTGTCTGGTCCGCAAACTCGCGCATCGCGGCGCGGCGGTCGCCATTGGCGATGCCTTTCAACTCGGCATAGGCGTCGAACTCGGTTTCGTTGGCGACGACGTAATCGGCAAGATTCAGGAACTCAGCCGCCTCGGGCCGGAAAGGCGCGGTGTTGAGGATCGAGGTCGCGCCGACGCGCCGGGCCTCTTCGAGCGCCGCCCTGACCGTGCGCATCGGGATTTCGTGCTGGAGAAGCAGCCAGTCGCCCTTTTCCAGATGCACGTTCTTGACGTCTCCGGGTACGAGCGAGCCGTTCGCACCTGGAACCACGGCAATCATGTTTTCCCCGTCCTTGGCGACGAGAATGGTCGCCGTACCTGTGGTGGAATGGGATTCGCGCACGCCGGACAGATCGACCAACCCGTCGCGCAGACAGGCCAGCGCCTCGTCGGCAAATGCGTCCTGCCCGACTGCGCCGACCATGCGGACATCACCGCCAGCGCGCTTGACCGCCAGCGCCTGGTTGGCGCCCTTTCCGCCGGGCGACGTCTTGAACCCGTCGCCGGGTACGGTCTCGCCCGGACGCGGCAACTGGCCGACATTGGCAACGAGGTCGAGATTGATCGAGCCGATCACCGTGATCATGGATTGAGGCCTCCGCAATGTCCCTTGGCGAAACGCCTCTAGTCGATTTTCGCTGCAAGGGGCAGCGAAATCGTCATGCGCCTATCTGTCCGGCCTCCCAGCCGAGGATCGCGCGCTTGCGCGTCAGGCCCCAGTGATAGCCGGTGAGAGCGCCGGACTTGCCGAGCGCACGATGGCACGGCACCACGAAGGAGACCGGATTGGCGCCGATCGCGGCGCCCACCGCACGGCTCGCCTTCGGCGCGCCGATCTCGCCGGCAATGGCCGAATAGGTCTTCGCCTTGTGCATCGGGATTTTCAAGAGCGCCTGCCAGACGCGGACCTGGAAATCGGTGCCGATCAAGACGATGCGCAGCGGTTCCTTGGCGCGCCAGCGCGCGGGATCGAAGATGCGGGCGGCATAGGGCGCCGTCGCGCTCATGTCTTCGACATAGGCCGCGTTCGGCCAGCGGCCCGACATGTCGGCGAAGGCTTCGCGCTCGCCGCCCGCATCGTTGAAGGAAAGTCCGGCAAGGCCGCGGTCGGTGACCATCACCAGCGCCACGCCGAAGGGCGAAAGATGCCAGCCATAGCGGATCGTCAGCCCCGCGCCGCGCGTCTTGTAGTCGCCGGGCGACATCGCCTCGTGGGTGACGAAGAGATCGTGCAGGCGGCCGGGACCGGACATGCCGACCTCCATCGAGGCCTCCAGCAAAGGCAAGCCCTCGTCGAGCAGACGGCGGGCGTGATTCAGCGTCACCGCCTGCAAGAAGGCCTTGGGCGACAGCCCGGCCCAGCGGGTGAAGAGCTTCTGTAGCCCGATCGGCGTTTCGCCGACCTCTGCCGCCAGTTCGTCGAGCGAGGGCTGGTCGCGGAAATCGAGGCTGATCTTCTCGATCACACGCCGGACGGTCTCGTAGTCGGAGCCTTCCGGCGTGATGTCCTTTTGAAGCACGGCGCTGTGGGCGTTCATGGCGATCATCTCCTGATGCGCGAATATCGCCCGGCGCGGATGTCGCCGCCACCCGATTCTTGACTACCGCATCTTCGCCGTCGCCAGCGCCTGCCCGAAGGCGGCAGCGAAGCTTTCGCGGTCGTCGGGATTGAGGAACGAACCGATCGCCACGCGGCGACCCTCACCTTCCACCGCCATGTCGGTGATGCCGATCTCGTCGTGACGCGCGATGCGGAACTTCGTCCAGAACGGATTGAAGGCGTGCGCTTCCTCGCGGCCGGACGGGGCGATCTTGCGGATGTCGAGACGGGTGCGCGAGACGGCGACTTCCTCGCGGGCGCGGCCGGCGCGGTAACTCGCCCTGAACGCCAGATAGATCAACAGGACGTCGAGGCCGAAAAAGCCGAAAACCGGCCATGCGCCCATCGAGAGGAACAAGCCGCCCATGCCGATCCAGATGGCGACCAACACGCCCATCAGGACGAAGAACCCCGTGCGCCCCAGCGAGCGATGCGGGGTCAGGAGCGCCTTGAAAATCGGCATGTCTTCGGCATTTGTGTCAACCATCGCTCAAATCTATAGAAGCGGCATGGAAAAGCCCAAGATGAAAAACGCCGCAGCCGCCAATTCGCGTTCAACTCTGCGCGACGCGCCGAAACGCAAGGCGAAGACGCCATCACGCCGCACGCGCTATACGCGGGCCGAGATTTCCGAGATCTTCCGTCGCTTCCATGTGCAGCGGCCCGAACCGCAAGGCGAACTGGAGCACGTCAACGCATTCACCCTGCTTGTCGCGGTCGTGCTTTCCGCGCAGGCGACCGATGCGGGCGTCAACAAGGCGACGCGGGCGCTGTTCGCGATCGCCGACACGCCGCAAAGTATGCTGGCGCTCGGCGTCGATACGGTCGGCGACCATATCAGAACGATCGGCCTGTGGCGCAACAAGGCGAAGAACGTCATCGCGCTTTGCGAGGCGCTGATCCGCGACCATGGCGGCGACGTGCCGGGCGATCGTGACGCGCTGGTCAAACTGCCAGGCGTCGGGCGCAAAACAGCCAACGTGGTTCTCAACATGGCCTTCGGCCAGCCGACCATGGCGGTCGACACCCATATATTGCGGATCGGCAACCGCATCGGACTGGCGCCAGGCAAGACGCCGGACGAGGTGGAGGACATTCTCGTCCGCATCATCCCGGACGAATATATGCGCCACGCCCATCACTGGCTGATCCTGCATGGGCGCTATGTGTGCAAGGCGCGAAAGCCGGACTGCCCGGCCTGCGTGATCGCGGACATCTGCAAGTCTTCGGAAAAGGCAACCGCCGTTCCCGCGCCGCTGGTTGCCATCGAACCGCTGGAAAACGCGCCGGCCTGATCAGTCGGAGCTGTAGAGTTTCCAGCCCTTGGTGAACTTCCCGTCCTTCAGGTCGGAATGCGCGGTGACGCGGTTACGGCCGGCATTCTTGGAAGCATAGAGCGCGCGGTCGGCCTTGCGGTAGAGTTCGTCCGGACCCTTGGCCTCCGAGGCCATGCAGACGCCGAATGAAATCGTGATCGGCCCGTAATCGGTCCCCGTCCTGGCATTGACGAAGGGGGTCTGCTCGACGGCCGTGCGGATTTCCTCGGCGAGGTCCATCACCGCCTTTTCGCTCATACCCGTGACGATGACGCCGAATTCCTCGCCGCCGGTGCGGGACGCGATCACATTGGTCGACATCGAATTCTTGAACACCGACGCGACGATCTGGAGAATGCGATCGCCGATCGGATGGCCGTGCTTGTCGTTGACGGGCTTGAACCGGTCGATGTCGGCCAGAACGAGCGCGCCGAACATCGCCTCGCGACGGTCGGCATAAATGCCTTCCATCGCGCGGTCGAAGGCGCGTCGGTTCGCCAGCCCGGTCAGTGCGTCGGTTTCCGAAAGCTTCTTGTATTCCTCCAGCTCGGCCTTCACCGCTTCCAGCTCGCTCGACTTGTCCTGCATGGTGGAGGCGACGCGTCGGGTGCTGTCGAGCGCCGTGTCCGTCGCGCTCGACATGACGCTGACGACCTTCTGCAGGAATTCCTGAGACACCGTGCTGCGCGCACGCAGCCCTTGCGAGGTCACGTCGAGAATCTCGCCATATTTCTCGCGCGACGAGCGTTCGCTTCTGAGCAGAAGCAGTATCTCGTCGAGCTTGACGCTCATCGAGGCGTGCGCCGTCTCGATCATCCGGTCGCCGCGCCCGCGGCCCAGGCACCGCTCGGCCATGCGGTCGAACGCATCCTGACCGGGGGTAGGGCCGAGCGCGGCGATCGCGTCGATCAATGCGGGATTGGCGCCGCTCAACGCCTCGTAGATCACTTCATAATTGCCGGGGAGCGCTTCCAAATGCATCTGGCGCAGACGTGCGAGGACGTTTGCGCCAATATCGGCCGCAAGCGGCTCGGGCATTTCCGAAAGCTGCATTCGCACCTGACCCCCAAATGCCACCTTCCACGCCTGGCGCGGTCGGCGGGCGGACGCTAAGTCGCGCCGTTCGCTAGACTAACGTAACGTCATTGAACGGTCCGTTAATCGGCATGGAAGTCTGGCAAAGGGCTATCGCCTTCTTGAAGACCCCGAAATCCCCGCCGCCTTGTAGTGACAAACCTACAGTCGAGGCAAGAGAATTTCTCACAAACGGGCGGCAGGACGCCCTGCCGCGCCGCAGCGAGCGGTCAGGCATCGGCTTGAAGTCGCTGGACAAAATTCGATTTCAGTCGTTTCGGTGGCCGTTCGAGCAGCCTTCGGCCGGCTTTGAGCGTCGAATGTGCCAGCGCGGATTTCCTTCTGGCGGCAATATCGCGAAGAAGCCTGACGCGGGACGGCTTCAGATCAAGTTCGCGTGAACGCAGCAGAGACGCCAGCGCGGCCAGGTCGTTGTGCTCGCCGAGGCTTTCGCCCAGGGCCTCGAGACGCGTCCTTCCCTTCTTGACGCTTTCCGGCCAAAGATCGCGCAAAAGCCCCAGTTGCGTCCAATGAGCTTTGACCGTCTTGCGCAGGTCGTGGAAATCCTCGTCCTGAGCGCGCCCGCAGGCGCGCTCCAGCGCCCGCATCGACCGGGCGAGATTGTCGCGCACGCCATCAGCGAGGACGCAAGCGGCGGCTTCAGGTTCGACCGGCAGGCGCCAGCGATCCATCCCATGCCGGATGTCCGCCACGCGCTGCAAGCCTTGCTCGACCAATGTCTCCAGCGCGCCGTCCTCGACAACGTGTTCGTCGCGCCGTTCTTCCAGCCGAGCCTTGAGCACACCCAATGCCTTGGCCCGATCAGGATGCGTCAGGCGCAGGCGCTCGACAGCCTCGACCAGCGCCGCAGCGTCACGGACATGGGCGAGCGAACGCGCGAGGTCGCGCAGGCGGGCATTCTCGACGGCATGGAATTCCTCGTCGGCGAAGCGCAGGAGCTTCAAAAGCGCACGCGCCTTCTTGATCGATTTGCGGGCCTCGTGGAGCCCTGCGTCGCGGTTTTCGCGGGCAAGGGAAAGGCCGTCCGCGATGGCGTCGAGATCATCGCAGAAGAGCCGCACAGCCTCCGCCGCAAGCGGCCGGTGCGGAGCGATCCGGCGCTCGCTCATCCTTGATCTTCCGGCAGGCCGTCACGCACGAGAACGGCGTTGTAGTAGCGCGGGTCGTTCGTCACCTCGCGTCCGATCCAGTCAGGCAGGGGGTCGTCATGGACGAAGTCTTCGGTCTCCAGTTCAGCGATGACGAGCCCTTCCAGCCGGCCATGGAAGAGATCGACCTCGAAGGTCAGTTCCTGCCACGGGACGATATGGCGATCCTTGTCGATCACGTCCGCGGCATGGGAGAGAATGGCTTCGGCATCGGTGAGGGGGACGGGATATTCGAATTCATGCCGAACAGGTCCGGCAACGCCGAATTTGAGGGTCAGCCAGGCTTGGGCGCCAGATATGCGCACGCGCACCGACCTGTCGGGGGCGACCGCGACGTAGCCCTGCCGCAAGGCTGTCACCGAAACAGCCCGGCTGCGCCAGGCGTCCGAACTGACGAGGAATTTCCGTTCGATCTCGATCGCCATGGTGCTTCATATGAAACCTGCCGGCGTCAAGGCAAGAGCGGCCCGGCTTCGCCGTGAAGCCGGGCCGCAAAATTCCGCTCCCCGCTATCCCGCTGCCGCCCGGGGCGAGGGAGAAGGGTCATCTGCCGTCAGGCGAGCGTCGGACGTCTGCGTCCTCACTCCGGCAGCACCGCGGCGGCCCAAGCTCCCTGCGCGGGATACCGTCGCGGCGAATGGGTTGCTGCCCGAAGCTTGCCTATTCGGCCGCAGCGAGGTTGACGCCGCCGCCTTCGGCAAGGTTCGTCAATTTGCGGTCGGTGGCTTTTTCCTCATCGAGCGTCTGCTTCAAGAGGGCGGCGCAGTCGCTTCGGCCCAGCTTGTCGGCCCATGCGATGAGCGTGCCGTAGCGGGTCATCTCGTAATGCTCGACGGCCTGAGCAGCCGCGATCAGCGCGGCGTCCAGAACCTGCTTGTCCTCGACCTCGCCGGCGATCTCGTCGGCTTCCTCAAGGATGCCGTCGATGGCGGGGCAATTGACGCCCTTGGCCTCGGTTCCATGCAATTCGAATACGCGTTCGAGCCGCGCCACGTGACCCTCGCTTTCGCGCAGATGCGTCTCGAAGCCCTTTCGCAGTTCGGCGCTCGTCGCCTTGTCGATCATGCTCGGCAGATTTTTCACGATCTGCTTTTCGGCATAGTAGATGTCGCGAAGCGTGTGGACGAAGAGGTCGTCCATCGTCTTGATGTCTTTTGAAAAGAGACCCATCGTCGGTCCTTTCTCGTTGCAGAAATGGTGGCGGGATTGCCTGTTCCTGATGGCCTCCCAACGTCACGTTCCAGGTCATGTTCCGGCCAGAGGCCGATCGTGATCGATTGTTTCAGGCCCGATGAAACCGTGGCATTTTCACAACAGTCCGGCCGATCCGGAATTGTGGCGCAAATACGCCACCAAACCCGCGCATTTCCGCCATTCTTGAGGTCAGAATCGCCGCATCGATTAATTTTCGATTCATCGGAAATTCATCTGATTTCGCTAGTTTGACGCCATTCGGAAGGGACAACCGACTGGTCAGGGATTTTGGGTCATGCGTATCTGGGCTCGCCTTCACAATCTGCCGCGCGCGTTGCGCGAGTTCTTGCTGCCGACCTATCGGCCCGAGCGTCATTACATGCGCGGTCCCGGACCCGCCTGCGCGCGGCGCGGCGGCAGCGCGGTGATGCGCTGATTGCAGCAATTCAGGTGCGGGTGGCGATCGCCGCCGCCGCGCCGACCATGACGCCGGCCGCCGTCCGGTTCAGCCGCTTCAGGGCACGCGGCGTCGACAGCAGTCCCCGCGCCCGCGCGGCAAGCGCCACATAGGGCAACAGCACCGCCATCAGGATCGCGAAGGTCAATCCGGCGAGCACCAGGAAGTCGCCGCCCGAGACCGTATGCAGATCGAGAATTGTCGGCAGCAACGCCAGGTAGAAGACCATCACCTTCGGATTGCCGAGCGTCACGACAAGTCCGCTCAGGAACGAGGCGAGAAAGCCTTCCGCCTTCTTCGCCTCGACACGCCCGGCCGAGAGGTCGACATTCCAGAGCTTGAAGGCCAGATAGAGCAGATAGGCGACGCCTGCATATTTGACGATCAGGAAGGCCGTGCCGAAGGTCTGCGCGATGAAGGCGAGGCCCAGCACCGCAGCCGCCAGATAAACGATGTCGCCGGCCGCCAGCCCCATCGCCATCGGCACGGTGGAGCGGACGCCGGAGCCGAGCGCACGCGCGACGAGCGCGATGATTCCGGGGCCGGGAATCGCCGCCGCTATGGCGAGAGCCGCGCTATAGGCGAGGAAACCTGTGAGTGTCATGGGCTTTGTTCCGACGGACGATACCTTATGGCACACGCGGCGTCCGACGAAAACAACCTGCAAAAAAGAAGCGGCGCGGCAGCCGTGAAGGCGCCAGCGCCGCTTGTCCGGCCGCGAGACTGATCCGCTACTCGGCGGCCGAACGCTGTGCCGAACCACCTTCCACCGCCTCGATGATGGCCGTGCAGAAAGCGTCCAGATCTCCGGGATTTCGTGACGTGATGAGATTGCCGTCGCGGACGGTGGTCTTGTCCTCCCATTTCGCGCCGGCATTGATCATGTCGGTCCTGATCGACTTGTAGGAGGTTGCCTTGCGATCCTTGACCAGTCCGGCCTCGATCAGAAGCCATGGCGCATGGCAGATCGCCGCGAGCGGCTTTCGGGTCGCCGCGAAGGACTTGACGAAGGAAACGGCATTTTCCTCGACGCGCAGGAGATCGGGATTGATCTGGCCGCCCGGCAGGACGAGCGCGTCATAATCGTCAGCGGAAACATCGGCCAGCACCTTGTCGACCGCGACGGCCCTGCCCCAGTCGTCCTTGTCCCATCCGGTGATCTCGCCTGCTTCGAGCGAGACGATCTCGACCTTCGCGCCGGCTTCCTTCAACGTCTCCAGCGGAACCTCGAGCTCCGATTGCTCGAAACCGTCGGTGGCGAGAATCATGATCCTGGATTGACCGATTGCAGGCATGGCACGTCTCCTTCACTTGAATGCGCGACCCGAACGGGTGCTGCATTCAAACGTGGAGCGTCAGCTTTTGTTCACAATGTTCCGACCCGAAACGACAAGAATCGTTTCAGGCGCCCGTCGATCCGAAGCCGCCGGCAGCCCTGGCGGTCTCTCCCAGATGGGAGCGCTCCTCCAGCCGCGGCCGCACGACCGGCGCGACGACGAGCTGCGCGACGCGCATCCCGCGCGTCACAGTGAATTCCGCGTCGCCCAGATTGACCAGCAGCACCTTCACCTCGCCGCGATAGTCGCTGTCGATCGTGCCGGGCGTGTTGAGGCAGGTGATGCCGTGCTTCAGCGCCAGGCCGGAGCGTGGGCGCACCTGAACTTCGTAGCCTGCCGGGATCTCCATTATGAAACCGGTCGGCACCAGGACGCGGCGTCCGGGCAGGACGAGCATCTCGCGGTCGACAGGGACGGCCGCGCGAACGTCCATGCCTGCCGCCTCCTCGGTCGCATAGGAGGGAAGGTCGAGCCCTTCGCCATGAGGAAGGCGCAGGAAACCGATGGCGGGAGTGATTTCATTGGTCATGACGGCCTCTATTCCCCGTCCCGCGCGGCGCGTCAATCGGCCAGGTTCGACCATCACCGCATGAGAGGCGCAAGCATCATCGTCTCCTTGATCTCCTCCATGACGAAGGAGGCCGAGACGTCCGACAGCGGCACCCTGGCGATCAGGCGCTGATAGAGCCGGTCGTAGCCCTTCACGTCGGGCACGCGGGCGCGCAGCACGTAGTCGAGATCGCCCGACATGCGGTAGACGCCCTGAATTTCGGGGATCGACATCACCGCTTCGCGAAATTTCTTCAGCCAGTCGGGCTCGTGATGCGAGGTTCGGATCAGGATGATGACCGACAGGCCGTAGCCGAGCTTTTCGGCATCGACGAGCGCGACCCGGCCGGTGATGATCCCCGCAGCCTCCATCAGCTTGACGCGCCGCCAGCAGGCATTGCGCGACAGATGCGTGGCGTTCGCCAGATCGTCCATCGACATGGAGGCGTCGGTCTGGAGGACGGCGATGATACGCCGGTCGATTGTATCGATTTCATAGTTCATGTTGGGATGATGTCCCAAAACATCGATGCAGACAATGACAAATTGGGACAAATTCGTCCGCCGGAAGTGCGATCATGCAATCTGCAAATGGGGAACCGGACATGACCACGCGCATCGCACGCATCTTCACCGATCATCCATCGACCGTCGGCGAAACCTATTTCGGCCATATGGCTTTCGCCGCCTGGTTCGCCTCGCGGCTCGGCATGGCTGCCGGCGCGGCGCTGATCCATGCGATCCTGCCCTTCGCCTTCGAGACGACGGCGAGCCGCATCGTGCGCGAACTCTACGAGCGGACATCGAAGCGCGCCACGCCACATTGAAGGGTTTGACTCCCGCGCGCCAGGCGTTATGCGTCCTCGCATCAGCCGCTTGAACGCTTTCGGAGAGACAGACCATGCAAGGCGTTACCGTCGTCGACCACCCGCTTGTCCAGCACAAGCTCACCATCATGCGCGACAAGGCGACGTCGACCGCCAGCTTCCGGCGTCTCCTGCGCGAGATCTCGCTTCTGCTCTGCTACGAGGTGACGCGCGAACTCGAACTGACGACGCGCGAAATCGAGACGCCGATGCAGCCGATGACCGCGCCAACGCTGGAAGGCAAGAAGCTCGTCTTCGCCTCGGTCCTGCGCGCCGGCAACGGTCTTCTCGACGGAATGCTCGACCTCGTTCCCGCCGCCCGGGTCGCCCATGTCGGGCTCTACCGCGACCACGAGACGCTGCAGGCGGTCGAATATTTCTTCAAGGCGCCGAGCGACCTTGCCGACCGCCTCGTCATCGTCGTCGACCCGATGCTGGCCACCGCAAATTCCGCGATCATGGCCGTCGACAAGCTCAAGGAGCGCGGCGCGACCAATCTCAGATTCCTTTGCCTGCTGGCGGCGCCAGAGGGCATCGACCGCTTCACCAAGGCGCATCCTGACGTGCCGGTCGTCACCGCCTCGATCGACGAAAAGCTCAACGACAAGGGCTATATCGTGCCGGGCCTCGGCGATGCCGGCGACCGCATGTACGGCACGAAGTAGCCCGTTAACCGCCGCTTAACGCTCAGACCAAGTGGCGCGCGCCGTTAAGCCTGTCCGAGGTTTCGATAGGCTAGACTGCGGCAAGTCTCGTGCCGGAGTGGTCCATGCTGCGCAATCTCATGTTCGTCGGGGCGGCCGTCGTCGCGGTCGCGATCGGCGTTCCCGCCGTCCACAATGCCAATCCAGACCTGTTGCCGGGCGTTGCCGAGGCCGCGCTCGGCAAGAAGGCCGCGCATGACATTCCCGAACTCGCCATGCTGGCGAGCCCGACGGAGATCGCGACCGGCCGGCGCGTGCGGCTCGATCCCGACGGGCGAGGGCATTTCATCGGCGATTTCCGCGTGAACGGACGTATGGTCGAAGCCATGATCGACACCGGCGCCAGCGTTGTCGCGATCAATCTTTCCACCGCGCGGCGGATCGGCGTCACCGTCTCGCCGGCCGATTTCAACCAAAGCGTCAATACCGCCAACGGCACGATCCAGGCAGCGCCTACGACGCTCGCGCGACTCGAGATCGGGGGCATCGTCGTGCGCGACGTTCAGGCCGTCGTGCTCGACGACAAGGCGCTGTCGGGCACGCTCATCGGCATGAGCTTCCTCAAGGGCCTGCGCCGCTTCCAGGTCGAGAACGGCCGGCTGCTTCTGGAGCAGTGATCAGGGCGCGATGCGCCGAAGGATCGTGTCCGGCACGTCAGGCCGTTCGGGCGACAGCCGGATCGACCGCCGCAGGATTTCGGCGGCCTGTTCGGCCTGCTCTTCGCTGCGGGCATGGACGAGGCCCAGCGGCTCCCCCTTTTTGACCTCCGCACCCGGCATGACGATCCGCGTGATGCCGACTTTGGGATCGACATCGTCGTCCGCGCGCCGGCGTCCGCCGCCAAGTTCGACCACGGCAAGGCCGATGTCGCGGGTGGCGATTTCTGCGACGAAGCCGGCTTCCTGCGCCAAAACCGGGCGCTCAATGGCGGCTTTCGGCAAATGGGCGTCCATCTTCTCGACGAAGTCGGCGGGACCGCCCAATTCCGCCACCATCCGGCCGAAGCGTTCGGCCGCTGCACCCGACGCCAGCGCCTCATGCGCTCGCCCGGTCGCCTCCTGCGGGGTCGCGGCGACGCCGGACGACATCAGCATTTCGGCGACGAGCGCCAGCGTCACGTCCTCGAGGCGCTGGTCGCGATGCGCGCCGGTGAGGAAGTCCACCGCATTTCGCACCTCGACGGCATTGCCGGCGGCAGATGCCAGCGGCGCGTTCATGTCGGTGATGAGCGCGGTCGTCGGCAGACCGGCGCCGTTCGCGACCTCGACGAGGCTCGTCGCGAGTTCAGCCGCCTTTTCAGGCGACGTCATGAAGGCGCCATTGCCGCATTTGACGTCGAGCACCAGCGATTTCAGCCCGGCAGCGAGTTTCTTCGACAGGATCGAGGCGGTGATGAGCGGGACGGATTCGACCGTCGCCGTGACGTCGCGGATCGCATAAAAGCGCTTGTCGGCGGGCGCGAGGTCCGCCGTCTGGCCGATGATCGCGCAGCCCGCCGCCTTGACCGTTCGGCGGAAGAGCGCCTCGTCCGGCTGCGAGCGGTAGCCGGGGATCGCATCCATCTTGTCGAGCGTGCCGCCGGTATGGCCGAGGCCACGGCCGGAAATCATCGGCACATAGGCCCCGCAGGCCGCGACGATTGGCGCGAGCATCAAGGAGACATTGTCGCCGACACCGCCGGTCGAATGCTTGTCGGTGACCGGGCCGGGCAGGTCCGACCAGTCGAGCACATGGCCGGAATCGCGCATGGCGAGCGTCAGCGCGACGGCTTCGTCGCGACCCATGCCGTTGAGGAAGACCGCCATGGCGAAGGCCGCGACCTGGCCTTCGGTGAAGGTGCCTTTTGAGAGGCCGTCGACGAACGAGCCGATTTCGACAGACGTCAGCGCAAGGCCGTCGCGTTTCCTGCGGATGATTTCCTGCGGGAGCATGGTTAGTTCTGAAGGGTGAGCGCCAGATCACCCCCCTCTGGGCTGCCGCCCATCTCCCCCTCAAGGGGGGAGATCAAGCACGTCGTCGATGCAGGCTGCTCTCCCCCCTTGAGGGGGAGATGGGCGGCAGCCCAGAGGGGAGTGTGACGAAGCGCAACGCTACGCATCCAGAGTCTCATCCGCAAACATCGCCTTGAAGATCGCCGCCAGACGCCTGCCGCCCAAGGGCGCCATGTCCTTGGTCTCCTGATGCGACAATTCCCCGCCCGTCATGCCGGCGGCGAGGTTGGTGACCACGGAACAGGCGGCGACACGCAGCCCCAGAAAGCGGGCGAGGATGACTTCCGGCACGGTCGACATGCCGACCGCGTCGGCGCCGAAGACGCGCGCCATGCGGATTTCGGCCGGCGTCTCGAAGGACGGGCCGGAGAACCACATATAGACGCCCTTGTGCAGTTCTGTGCCGGTGGCCTTGGCCGCGCGCTCGATCGCGGCGCGCAGGCCGGCATCATAGGCTTCGGTCAGGCCGACGAAGCGGCGGTCGGTCTGTTCGCCGAAGAGCGGGTTGGTGCCGGAGAAATTGATGTGGTCGGTGATCATCATCACCGAGCCGGGCGGCATGTCCTCGCGCAGGGAACCGGCGGCATTGGTCAGGAGAAGCCGGTCGATGCCGATGGCGGCCAGCGTTTCCAGCGCGGGCCGCATCGCGGCCGCGTCGCCATGCTCGTAGTAATGCGCGCGACCGGCAAGCATCAGGACCGGACGACCGGACAAATCGCCGGCGACGATCTGGCCGGCATGGCCGGTGACGCCGCTCTGCGGAAAGCCGGGCAATTCGCCATAGGGAATGCGCACCGCGTTCTCGACCTCGTCGACGAGACCGCCGAGACCGGAGCCGAGCACGAGCGCGATCTTCGGTGCACGGCCTTCGAGGCGTTCGGTCAGGCGGGCGACGGCGTCGGTCATTTCAGCGTGTCTCCCTTGAAGCCGAAGGGCAGGATCTCGGCCATCGTCACCGTCTCGACGATGCCGTTCTGGTCGCACATATGCAGCTTGGTATCCGGATCGGCGAACTCGGCAAGACGCTGGCGGCAGCCGCCGCAGGGCGTGATCCGGTCCATCTTCTCGGCCACGACGATGATTTCGGCCAGCTTGCCGCCGCCCGCCATGACGTAATGGCCGAGCGCCGTCGTTTCCGCGCACCAGCCTTCGGGATAGGATGCAACCTCGATGTTGGCGCCGGTGAAGACGCGGCCGTCGGTCGTCAAGAGCGCCACGCCCACCGGAAACTTCGAATAGGGCGCGTAGGCGCGCGTCATCGCCTCGCGCGCGGCGGCGAAGAGGTCGCTCGACATCACCGCTCCTTCACATAAGGCACGCCGCCGGCGCGCGGTGGAATCGCCTTGCCGATGAAGCCGGCGAGGAGGATGACGGTCAGCACATAGGGCAGTGCCTGCATGAACTGGGTCGGCACCGGACCTATGATCGGCAGCGGCGAGCCCTGGAGGCGGATCGAGACCGCATCGAGGAAGCCGAACAGCAGACAGGCGAACATCGCCGGCACCGGCTTCCACTTGGCGAAGATCAGCGCGGCGAGCGCGATGTACCCGCGCCCGGCCGTCATGTCCTTCACGAAGCCCGCGCCGATCCCCATCGACAGATAGGCGCCGGCAAAGCCGCACAGGATGCCGGTGCAGATGACAGCCCGGTAGCGCAGCCACGTCACCGAGATGCCTGCCGTGTCGACGGCGGCGGGGTTTTCGCCCACGGCGCGCAGGCGCAGGCCGAAGCGCGTGCGGAACAGCACCCACCAGGTGAAGGCGACGGTGAAGAATGCCAGATAGACCAGCATCGAATGGCCCGAAATCAGTTCGGCATAGATGTAGCCCACGATGGGGATGTCGCGCGCGGCTTCGGTGAAGGGCAGGAGGATGCCGCCGAAGCGCTGCTCGCCGCCGAGCGAGGGGGTGCGCCCGCCTTGAGCGAACCAGGCCTGGCCGAGGATGACGGTGGTGCCGGCGGCGATGAAGTTGATCGCGACACCGGAGACGATCTGGTTGCCGCGATTGGTGATCGAGGCGAAACCGTGGACCAGCGCCAGCGCGACGGAAACGAGAATGGCGAAGCAGAGGCCGATCCAGGCCGATCCATAGACGGCGGCGGCCGCCGCGCCGGCAAAGGCGGCGGCCAGCATCTTGCCTTCGAGGCCGATGTCGAACACCCCCGCGCGCTCGGAATAGAGACCGGCGAGACAGGCGAACATCAACGGGATCGACAGGCGGATGGTGGAATCCAGGATCTGGATCAGGACGACGAAGGCTTGATCCATCTCAGGCTCCCTTCTGGCCGGCGGCTTCGCCCGCGCCCGAGCGCGGCGAGATCGACGCGAACAGCGCATGCAAGGAGGGGCGGAACATGTGCTCCAGCGCGCCGGCGAAGAGGATCACCAGGCCCTGAATGATGATGATCATGTCGCGGCTGATCGAGGGCATCATGAAGGCGATTTCCGCGCCGCCCTGATAGAGCACGCCGAAGAGGATCGCCGCCGGGATGATGCCTGCCGGGTGCGATCGACCCATCAGCGCCACGGCGATGCCGACGAAGCCGGCGCCTGTGACGAAATCGAGCTGCAGCCGGTTCTGGTCGCCCATCACCGGGTTCAGCGCCATCATGCCGGCAAGCGCGCCCGAAATCAGCATGGTGACGAGCACGATCCGCGTCTCGCCGATGCCGGCATAGCGCGCCGCCTTGGGGCTGAACCCTTGCGTGCGTATCTCGTAGCCGAGCTTGGTGCGCCAGATCAGAAGCCAGACGAGGAAGGCGGCGACAAGCGCAAGCAGGAACGAGATGTTGAGCGGCGAGGACCGCACGCCCGCCCCGAACCAGTCGAAGACGAAATTCAGCTTCGGCAACTGCCCGCCATCGAGGAAGGTGCGCGTCTGCGGCGACATCGATGTCGGCGGTTTCAGCACGGTCGTCAGCAGGTAGACCATCAGGCTGGCGGCGATGAAGTTGAACATGATCGTCGTGATGACGATGTGCGAGCCGCGCTTGGCCTGGAGATAGGCGGGAATGAAGGCCCACAGCGCGCCGAGGCACGCCGCGCCGAGGATCGCGAGCGGGAAGTTGATCCACCAGGGCAGGATGCCGTCGAGAGACAGGCAGACGAGCGCGACGCCCAGCCCGCCGACATAGGCCTGGCCCTCGCCGCCGATGTTGAACAGTCCGCCATGGAAAGCGACCGCGACGGCAAGGCCGGTGAAGATGAAGCTCGTCGCATAGTAAAGCGTATAGGCGATGTTCTGCCCGCGCCCGAACGCCCCGTCGATCAGATAAGTGAATGCCTCGACCGGGCTTTCGCCGACCAAAAGCACGACCAGCCCGGCCACCGCGAAAGCCACGACGACATTGATCAGCGGAATCAGCCCGTAATCGGCCCAGGCGGGCAATTTCGCATAAGGTACGCTCATTCGGCGGCCTCCCTGCCGTCGATGCCGGCCATCAGGAGGCCGAGTTCGCCTTCGCTCGCTTCGCCCGAGCGCTCGCCGACGATCTTGCCGTCGAACATCACCAGAATGCGGTCCGACAGCGAACGGATTTCGTCGAGTTCGACCGAGACGAGAAGCACCGCCCGGCCCTGGTCGCGCATGTCGATCAGGCGCTTGTGGATGAACTCGATGGCGCCGACATCGACGCCGCGGGTCGGCTGGCCGACGATGAGGACGCCTGGGTCCTTTTCCATCTCGCGCGCCAGCACGATCTTCTGCTGGTTGCCGCCGGAAAAATTCGCCGTCTTCAGCCGTTCGTTGGACGGCCTGACGTCATATTTCTCGATCTTCTTCTTCGCATCCGCGCGGATCGCCTCGATGTTCAGGAACGGGCCGTTCAGATATTCGGGACGGTCGTGATAGCCGAGGATCGAATTCTCGTATTCCTCGAAGGGCAGGACGAGGCCGACATAGTGCCGGTCCTCCGGCACATGAGCGAGGCCGCGGTCGCGCAGGTCGCCCGGATCGGCCGCGCCGGTGACGTCGATCGGCCTGCCGTCGAGCATGACGGTGCCGGAGACGGCGGGACGGATGCCGGAGATCGCTTCGAGAAGCTGCGACTGGCCATTGCCGGCGACGCCCGCGATGCCGACGATCTCGCCGCCGCGCACGTCGAAGGAAACGTCGTCGACGACCCTGACGCCGCGCGAATCCACGATCGACAGGTTGCGTACCGACAGCTTCACGTCACCCGGCCGCGCGTTGCCCTTGTCGACGCTGAGCAGAACCCGGCGCCCGACCATCAGTTCGGCCAGTTCCTCGACCGTCGTCTCGGCGGTCGTGCGCGTCGCCACGATCTGGCCCTGGCGCATGACCGAGACGCTGTCGGTGATCGCCATGATCTCGCGCAGCTTGTGCGTGATGAGAACGACTGTCTTCCCCTCGGCGCGCAACTGGGAGAGAATTCGAAAGAGGTGGTCGGCTTCGGACGGCGTCAGAACGCCGGTCGGCTCGTCGAGGATGAGGATATCGGCGCCGCGGTAGAGCGCTTTGAGGATTTCTACGCGCTGCTGGAGGCCGACCGGCAGATCCTCGATGATGGCATCGGGATCGACGTCGAGGCCGTATTCCTTCTCCAGACGCTTCAGCTCGGAGCGCGCCTTGGAGATGGAGGAATTGAGCAGCGCCTCGCCCTCGGCGCCGAGGATGATGTTCTCCAGCACCGTGAAATTCTGAACCAGCATGAAATGCTGGTGGACCATGCCGATGCCCAGCGCGATGGCGTGGTTGGAGCTGGTGATCGCCACCGGCTTGCCGCCGACGCGGATTTCGCCGGAATCAGCCTGGTAGAAGCCGTAGAGGATCGACATCAGCGTCGATTTCCCCGCTCCGTTCTCGCCGACGATGCCATGAATCGTGCCGGCCTTGATGTTGAGGTCGATGTTCTTGTTGGCATGAACAGGGCCGAAGCTCTTGTTGATGCCGACAAGTTCGATCGCAGCTTCGGACATGCGGGATTTCCGTCTGGACGCCTTGGTCAAGCTTGGGAATTAGCATGAGCGCATCCGACCTGCAAATGCGGTCGGTTGACGTATTGTCACTCGACAAGCGGCGGAGCTCTTGGCACTTTCGCGCCCATGACAGCAACGCCCCTTTCCCCCTTCACCTTCAACACCACCGCCTCTCTCGTGTTCGAGCCCGGCAGCGCCGCGCGGCTCGGCGAGATCGCGGGCAGGCGCCTCGGCCGCCGCGTTCTCTTCGTCACCGATCCGGGCCTGCTCGGGATCGGACTGGCCGCGGCTCCCATCTCCTCGCTGGAGGCGGCGGGAGTCGAGGTTACGATTTTCGGCGAGGTCGAGGCCGACCCGTCGCGGGCGACCCTGATGAAAGCCGTCGAAGCCGGGCGGGACGCGAGCGGGGTCGTCGGCTTCGGCGGCGGCTCCTCGCTCGACGTCGCAAAGCTCGCCGCGCTTTTGATCGGATCGGGCGAGGATCTCGACGCGGCCTGGGGCGTGGCGCAGGCCAAGGGGCCGCGCCTGCCGCTCGTCCTGATCCCGACGACTGCGGGAACGGGCTCTGAGGTCACGCCGGTCTCCATCATCACCGTCGGCGAGGAGGAAAAGCGCGGCGTCTCGAGCGCGCTCATTCTGCCCGACATCGCGATACTGGACGCCGATCTCACGCTCGGACTGCCGTCGGCGATCACGGCCGCGACCGGCATCGACGCGATGGTCCACGCCATCGAAGCCTATGCGTCGAAAAACGCCAACAACAACCCGCTGTCGAAGATGCTCGCGCGCGAGGCGCTGCGTCTCCTCGGCGCCAATATCGAGAAGGTGATCGCCAACGGACAGGACCGCGAGGCGCGCGGGGCGATGCTGCTCGGCTCGATGCTGGCCGGACAGGCCTTCGCCAATTCGCCGGTCGCCGCCGTCCATGCGCTCGCCTATCCGATCGGCGGCACGTTCCACATCCCGCACGGCCTGTCGAACGCACTCGTCCTGCCGCATGTCCTGCGCTTCAACGCGCCCGACGCCGCGCATCTTTATGCGCAGATCGCAGGTGATTGCTTTCCGCAGCTCGGTGGCGACGAAGGCGTGCAGGGACGCTGCGCGGCTTTCATCGAGGAACTGGCGGCGCTGGCGAAGCGCGTCGGGTTGCAAACGCGATTGCGTGATGTCGGGATCGGCGAGGACGCGCTTCCGAAGATGGCGGCGGACGCGATGAAGCAGCAGCGCCTGCTGGTCAACAATCCGCGCAGCGTATCGGAAGCGGATGCGCTGGCGATCTATCGGGCGGCGTGGTGATGCCCCGCACCACTCGCGCCGGCTACAAGACCTTCCGCGCCATCACCACGCGGTGGATGGACAATGACGCCTATGGCCACATGAACAATGTGGTTCATTACTCGCTGTTCGACACCGCCGTGAACGGCTGGCTGATCGAAAGCGGGGTGCTCGACATCCGCAACGGCCAGCAGATCGGACTCGTCGTCGAGACGGGCTGCCGGTACTTCGCCGAGATGGCGTTTCCCGACACCATCCATGCCGGCATTCGCGTGGCGAAGCTCGGCAGTTCCTCGGTGCGGTATGAAATCGGGTTGTTCCGCAATGATGAGGATGAAGCGGCGGCCGAGGGCTTCTTCATCCACGTCTATGTCGATACGAAAACGCGTCGCCCTGCCCCGCTCAATCCGGCCTTGCGAACCCTTCTCGAAAGCATCGCGCCATGAATGACGAGCGGATCGTCAGGCTGGAGACCCTTGCCGCCGAGCAGGAGCGCACGATCGAGGATCTGTCGTCCGAGATCGCCCGCCAATGGCAGGTGATCGAGCGGATGCAGAAGAAGCTGGACGCGCTGACCCATCGGTTTCTCGCGCTGGAGGAACAGGCCGGACCCGACGTCCCGATCACCAAGCCTCCGCATTATTGAGCCGAGATGCGAAAAGGCCGGGCGAACCCGGCCTTTCCGTCTGCTCGGTCCGCCGACTTATTCGGCGATTACATGGCAGGCAGGATCGCGATGTCGCGAATGTCGCCGTCGGCGCCGGTGATCTCGGCGACCATCTCGGTCGCGCCGGTTTCGAGGTCCACCGTGTAGAGGCCGTTGCCGGCGACGAGCCACGCTGTGTTCTCGCCTTCGGCGGTCGCCTGGATGTCGAGCGCGTAGGTTTCCGCACCCTCGATACCGAGCGAGCCCAGGGTCGCCAGCGTGCCGTCATTGGGCGCCGTCTGGCGCAGGAGCGAGCCGAGGCCGGCATCGACGTCGTACATGGCGGTCGCTTCCGGCGTGCCGACCGAATTGGTGTAGGCGGTCGCCACGACATTCGGCGTCGCGTCGGCATTCTCGTCGCCGGCCTCGAAGTTCAGCGACCCATCGACAGTCGTCTCGCCGGTGTCGGGGTGGATGCGCAGGTTGGTGCCATCGGTGCCCATGACGCGGATGCGGTCGGCGACCGGGTTGAAGTCGACCATCCCGTCAACGCCGTCGGGCAGCATTTCGGACAGCATCTCGCCGGCCGTCGCGGCGCCCGATTCCAGGTCGATAGTGACGATCGTGCCGTCGCCGGCGACGCCGTAGAGCATGTTGTCGGCCGGGCGCACGTCGATGCCGATCAGGCTGTCGACGCCCTCGACCTCGGCCGTGTTGGAAACTTCGGGCGCATCGGTGTCGAACCAGACGAGCGTCTTGTCGCCGACGAGGCCGACGGCTGGCGCGGCTGCGGCGGCGGATACGAAGCCGAGCGTCGCGACGCTGGCGGCGAGGGCGATGCGAGTGAGATGAATGGACATTGACGGGTCTCCTGTTGGCGTTTCAAAAACGTTTTGGGAGTGGCGCGCAGCATGTGGGCAGCGCAAATCCTCCGATGGCCTTACCCTCCGGCGCCGCGTCTGGATGCAGCAATGCAGATTTTTTTTGCATCCTGCATCGGATCGATGATCCGCGCGTGTAAAGTGACTGCGAATGGCAGACCGGAGACGCGAAAATTGGACGCACGAATGGACGATTGTGACAGCTTGATGCGCCGCGTGGCGGGGGGTGACAGATCGGCGCTGGCCGCGATCTTCGACCTCGAAGCCGGTCGCCTCATCGCCATCGCCAAGCGCATCGTGCGCCGGCGCGAGCTTGCCGAGGAAGTCGTCCAGGAAGCCTTCGTCACGATCTGGCGCAAGGCAGCGCTCTTCGACCATGAACGCGGCGCCGCGCGCGCCTGGATGACCACCATCGTTCGCCATCGCGCGCTCAACATCATTCGCGACGGAAGCCGTCTCGACTTTCACGACGCCGACCAGCTTGCCGCGCTCGGCGACCGCGCGGCCGAGGCGGAAGCGGCCTATGAAGGGCTGCCGGAGACGGAAGACCTGAAGCGCTGCCTCGGCCTGCTCGAACCGCAGCGACGACGCTCCATATTGATGGCCTATGTGGTCGGATTTTCGCACGGCGAGATCGCCGCCCATCTCGGTGCGCCGGTCGGCACGGTCAAGGCTTGGATCAGGCGCGGCGTCGCCGCGCTCAAGGAGTGCCTGTCATGAGCCGCGAGGAACGAGACATGCGCGCCTGCGACTACGTACTCGGGCTGATGGACGACGGCGAACGCGCCCGTGCCGAGCGCGATCTGACGATCGACCCCGAATTCCGCGACGCCGTCTGGTCGTTCTCGCAACGCTTTGAGGCGCTCGACCGGAGTGCGGCGTCCGAGCCTGTCTCCGAAGACCTTTGGTCGCGCGTCGCGGCGCAGATCGCAGATGTCACGCAGCAGACGCGGCTGGAACTCGTCCAGTCCGACATGGAAGCGGCCGGCCTTCCCCTGACGCCGCCCGATCGTCACGGCGCACTCGGGCTCAAACGGCCGATGTCGGGCTTTTTTCGCGGCGCGCGCGGCACGGCCCTTGCCGCGACGATGCTGGCCGCCTGCGCGCTCGGCTATGTCATCGGCCAGGCATCCGTCACCGCGCGCGATCCGGAGGTCGTGGTGGTGCTTCTCAACGACGAGGACGTGCCCGGCGCACTGGTCGAGGCCTATGCCGACGACCGGGTGCGCATCCTGCCGCTGACGGATTTCGAGGTTCCCGCCGGCAAGGTGCTCGAAGTGTGGACGCTCTTCGACACAGATGTCGGCCCCGTCTCGCTGGGCACCATGGCCTCCGCACGCGAATCGGTTCTGTCCGGACCCGACCTGCCCGCCCCGCGCCCGGACCAGCTTTACGAGATCACGCTGGAAGACGCGCCGCGCTCTTCGGCCGGACGGCCGCTCGGGCCGATCCTCGTCAAGGGGCTCGCCGTCTCCCCGCCGCGATGAGCGGCCCAAGGGCGAGCGGAACCAGGATCGCCGCGCCTGCAAGACCGGAGACCACCAGGAACCAGCCATAGCCGGTCCAGTCCGCGCGCTCGATGATGAAGGCGGCGAGCGGCGGGCTCGCCAGCGTCGCAAGGCCACCCGCCTGGCTGACGAGGCCGATCGCGGCGGGGACCGCCTGCGGGCGCGACACGAGAAACGGGATCACCGCGAACAGCGCCGACGCAACCACGCCGCTCGCGATCGCCATCGTCACCGTTCCGAAGCTCGCCGCCGCCGCGCCGCCGATGACGAATGCGACATAGGCGGCAAGCGCCGTCACGACGAAGGCAGCAAGCGCCAGGACGATCATGAATGACGCGGTGCGGCCGGCGACCAGCACGCCGGCGAGGCCGTTGCCCAGCGGCGTCGCCAAGGCCACCAGCGCCGGCGCGAACAGAAGCGCGCCCGGCATGTCCGCGAAGGTCGGCATGAAGGTGAAGAGCGCGACCGACTGAAGGACGAAGACGCCGAAGGCGAGCGCAACCAGTAGGATGCCGACGCTGAACACACCGGATGCGCCTTCAGGCGCGTTGGTCTCATCGGCCGGCACCCCGGTCAGCCAGCGCAGCACGACATTGGAGGCGAGCGCAAGCGCGGCGAAGAGGAGGATGACGACGAGCAGGTAGGACTGCGCGCCGAAGACCGGGACGATCAGCCCGGCCAAAACATCGGACGCGGCGTAGCCGAGCGGTACGAAGCCGCTCCAGACCGCCAGCACCGGCCCGCGCCAGCCGGACGGCGAGATCGCCGTCAACAGCGAAGGCAACCCCACGCACAGCACGACATAGCCGAGCCCCTCGATCATGCGCGCCGCGAAGATAAGGCCCGGCGCAGTCGTGGCGGCGAGAATCAGCCCGCCCGGCACGATAATGGCGGACGCGACGACGAAGGCGCGCTGCGGTCCCATCCGGGCGATGGCGAAACCGGCCGGCAGCGCGGCAAGCGCGACGAAGATGCCGATCAGCGCCGTCACCCAGCCGGCCTCCACCAGCGTCATGCCGATCGTCTCGACATACCAGCCGATCAGCGGCGCCGTCTTGGCAAGCTGCGCCCCGGTCAGCACGCCCGTCAGAAGCAGGAGGACGATGGCGGCGACGCGCAGGGTTCTGTCGGAGGAAGGCTGCAAAGTGTCGGGCTCCGGCGCGTGGCGTGAAGGCTTGCTTATCGGGCGATCCCGCCTTTGTCGCTTTCCAACCGGCGCATTCGCATGGGCCAATCGATTCCCCAAACGAAAACCGCCGGGCCTGTGCCCGGCGGTCTGATTTTTCTCGGCTTGCCCGATCAGTACGGACAGGCGTTGTCCGACATGAAGTCGTGGACTTCGACCGCGCCGGAAATGATATCGGCCTTGGCCTTTTCGACTGCCGCCTTCATTTCCTCGGTCAGCAGTTCCTCGTTGTTCTCGTCGACGGCGTAGCCGACGCCGTCCTCGGCCAGACCGAGATTCTGGATGCCGTAGTCGAACGAGCCGTTCCTGGCGTCCATGAACGCGTTGTAGACGGCGACGTCGACGCGCTTGATCATCGAGGTCAGAACCGAGCCGGGATGCATCCCGTTCTGGTTCGAATCGACGCCGATGCCGAGGATGTCCGCGTCGGCCGCGGCCTGGAGCACGCCCACGCCCGTGCCACCGGCGGCGTGATAGACGACGTCGGCGCCCTGGTCGACCTGGTTGCGGGTGATCTCGCCGCCACGGGTCGGATCGTTCCAGGCGGCCGGCGTGTCGCCGGTATAGTTGCGGATGATTTCGGCTTCCGGATCGGCCGCCTTGACGCCGCCGACATAGCCGCACTCGAACTTGCCGATCAGCGGAACCTGCATTCCGCCGACGAAGCCGACCGTGCCGGATTCGGACGCCATGCCCGCCAGAATGCCGACGAGATAGGAGCCTTCCTGTTCCTTGAAGACGATCGAGCGGACATTCGGCTTGTCGACGACCATGTCGATGATCGCGAAATCGGTCTCGGGATATTCCTCGGAGACCACTTCGAGAGCGGCCGCCCAGTTGAAGCCGGCCATCACGATCGGATTGCGGCCGTCCTCGGCGAAGCGGCGCAGCGCCTGCTCGCGCTGGGCCTCGTTCGAGATCTCGAACTCGACATATTCGGTGCCGGTCTCTTCCTTGAACTGTTCGGCGCCGCCGAACGAGGCTTCATTGAAGGACTTGTCGAACTTGCCGCCGAGATCGAAGAGAAGGCCGGGGCTGATTTCGTCCTGGGCAAAGGCCGGAACGGTCAATGCTGTTGCGGCCAGAAGGCCAAGAACCATACGCTTCATCGTGATCCACACCCTGTCGGTTGTTTTGCCTGTTGCCGGCCCGACGGGACTGAGCCCGCGCGCCGGATGGCGGGGTATCCCCCGCTCGGCCATCACTCTTGCACGCAGGCGGACAAAATTCACGCGGAATTTTTGACCTTTTGGATAACAGGATGAACGCCGTCGCCCGCCATCCGGCCGAAAGCCGGCAGCGGCCCGCTCAGCCCGCCGCCGCCGAAGCGCCCGTGTCGACCTGGCAGGCCACGCCGGTGCCCTTGAGCCCGCAATAGCCGTAAGGGTTCTTGGCCAGATATTGCTGATGGTCCTCCTCGGCATAATAGAAGACGGGCGCGGCCATGATCTCGGTCGTCACGCGGCCGAGGCCCCTGGCCTTCAACGCCCGCTCATACTCCGCCTTCGACGCTTCGGCCGCCTGCAACTGCGCGTCGGTCGTGGTGTAGATCGTCGAGCGATATGTGGTGCCGACATCGTTGCCCTGGCGCATTCCCTGCGTCGGGTCGTGGCTTTCCCAGAAGATGCGCAGCAATTGCGCGAAGGAAACCTCGTTCGGATCGTAAATGACCTTAACCACCTCGGCATGGCCGGTCAGCCCGGTGCAGGTCTCCTGATAGGTCGGGTTCGGCGTGATGCCGCCGGCATAGCCGACAGCGGTCAGCCAGACGCCCGGCGTCTGCCAGAACAGGCGCTCGGCGCCCCAGAAGCAGCCCATGCCGAAATAGGCCGTCTCGAAACCGTCCGGCGCCCCGGATTTCTGCGGAATGCCGGAAACATAATGGCTGTCCGCAGTCGGGATCGCATTGGCGCGGCCGGGCAGCGCCTCGCGCGCGGTCGGCAGCTTCAACTTCTTGTTCAAGACATCGCCCAAAAAGAACATTCCATCACTCCTTCGGTCGGCCTTTCGCTCATGGCCTCTTCGAGCGGCGTTCCGCTCAGGCGTGCAGCGCGTTTCGCGGATCGCGGCGGCGCCGATAGCCCATGGCGTAGAATATGAGGGCGAGGCCGGCGAAAACCAAGATGGCGGGCGCCGACAGTATCGCGACTGTGATCGAGATCCAGAGATCGGCAAATGCACCGCCCGGAGCGAGGCCCGCCAGCATCGCGTCCAGATCCAACCCGGCCGACCGGGCCGCATCGACGAGCGGGGTCGCGACGATCGCAGCCGCCGCGATCGAACGCGCGGCGTCGATGACGGAGACGATCACGGCGAGCGCCAGAAAGAAGGATGAGACGAGACGAAACAGAAAACCCATGCGCCACCCTTACCATGCATGACGGAGCCGACGAAGCGGCCATCGTTGCAGCTAGTTCAAGCCGATGCCCGGCGCAATGGCGCGAACGGTATTTCTCCTTGACGGGCAGATGCGCAAACGAAATGTCCGCTCCCTCCTCTTTCCCGGCACGGAGGACTTCACAAGCCGGCTGCAATCGACTAGATCAGCGCCGTGTCGCCGCCTTTGCGCCCCGCGGCACGCCGGAGAGGTGGCCGAGTGGTCGAAGGCGCACGCCTGGAAAGTGTGTAGGCGGGAAACCGTCTCGAGGGTTCGAATCCCTCTCTCTCCGCCATTTCCCGCCGATCACCGCACGCCCCAGTTGGCTGTAAAATCGCAGTCAGCCGCGGTCGCTTCCGACGCCATTGTGGTCGTTCATGGTAGACTCGACGGCTACTGAAAGCAGTCCTTCGCGGCAGACCTCCGCACGTTCTTAAATCAGCCGGGCACCTGGGCCGTCTTTGGCCAGATAGTCGTCTGCGTTGACCAGAGGACAACGTTTCACGCTCAGGCATCCACAGCCAATGCACATTGCCATCTTGTCGCGAAGCGCCGTGAGTAGGTCGATCCGTCGCGTCAGATCATCATGCCAGTTGTCGGCGATGCGCTCCCAATCGAGTGGGTCGGGCGACGCGTCGCGCGGCAATTGCGAGAGCGCTTCGGATATCTCCGCGAGCGGGATGCCGGCGCTCTGCGCGATCTTGATGACAGACACCCGCCTCAGGATCTCACGCCGATAGACCCGGTGATTCGCCGAAGTCCTTTCGGATGCGATCAGGCCCTTACGTTCGTAGAAATGAAGCGTGGAAATGGGCAAGCCGCTGCGGCGCGCCAGCTCACCAACAGTTAGTTCCTTCTTCGTCATTCGGAACCCCCTTGACCTCAACCATAGTTGAGGCCGTAGCAGCATATCCGTCAAGAGGGCACAGTCATGACGGGTACGGGCACCGAGGCACGAAAGGACGCGGAGACGTTCGTGTCATGGAGAGAGTTTCTTGGAAGCCCTTACGCAGCGTCGCTCGCCCTGGTTTGCCTGGCTGTCTGGCTTCATGCCGCGGACAGCATGATCGTCGCCACCATGCTCCCTTCCATCGTGGCCGAGGTTGGCGGGGCTGCTTTGGTTGGCTGGTCCATCTCGCTCTATGAGATCGGGTCGATCGTCGCGGGAGCGGCCAGCGCGTTGCTGACAATGCGCTTCGGCCTGCGCGCGCCGATGACCATGGCTGCCATCCTGTTCGGGTTCGGCTGCATCCTCAGCGCCGTCAGCCCGACCATGCCGTTGTTTCTGACGGGACGCGCCTTGCAAGGACTCGGCGGCGGAGGTCTGGTTGCAATGGGTTTCGTCGCGGTCGGCCTGATCTTCCCACGCCGCTATATTGCGCGCGCCATGGCGGCCGTTTCGACCCTCTGGGGCGTCTCGGCGTTCGCCGGGCCGTTGGTCGGCGGCTTCTTCGCGGAATATGCGACCTGGCGCTGGGGCTTCGCCTTCTTTGCCTGCCAGGCATTCGCACTCGCCCTCTGGATCGTCTTGCAAAACGACAAAGGCACGAGACAACCTGCTGCCGAAACTACCGAGTTTCCTGGCAGGCGTTTGTCCTTGTTGTGTCTCGCCGTCGTCCTGGTCGCCTGTGGTGGGGTCGAGGTCTCGATCCTGCGAACGGTCCCTTCCGTTGCTGGTGGAATGGTCTGCCTGATCGGATTTCTGTGGCTGGACGAGCGCGCCGGCCACAGTCGGCTTCTTCCGCGTCGCCCGTTCGACCCGTGGCGTCCGGCCGGAGCCGCGCTGCTCATGATTCTGTGCATGTCGATGGCGACCATCGCCATCACGGCGTTTGGTCCGCTGCTGGTTACGGCGATCCATGGTGTCTCCGCGCTGACCGCCGGATACATCGTTGCCTGTTCCTCTATCGGCTGGTCAGTCATGGCTGTTCTGGTCAGCGGATTGCCCGAGCGGTTCGATCGGCTGTTTATCGCCCTCGGCATGACGGTCGTGACAGTCAGCATCCTCGGCTTTCTCCATGCGGTCCCCACCGGCCCCGTCTGGCTGATCGCCGTTTTCGCCGCCATGGAGGGCGGCGGCTTCGGGATGGCGTGGTCATTCATTCTCAGGCGAACGATTGCGGTTGCTGACGCAGACGAGGTTCAGCGAGTTTCCGGAGCGATCCCCACGATACAGAGGCTCGGCTACGCCCTCGGCGCCGCCTATGCCGGGATCGTGGCGAATACTTCGGGCCTGCTGTCTATAGAGACGGCCGCAGACGCCGCGCAGGTAGCCAGATGGGTCTTCGTGTCATGCTTACCCTTCGCCGCTATCGGGCTGATCGCCATGAGCGTACTGGTGCGAAATCGGAAGGCGATGTTGCGGCCGCAATCGGAATAACCTTTCCCAGAAACCAGACTGTCCCTTTCCACCCCCGTTAAGCCATCAGCTCTTGGCTCCGGTTTAAAGGGCATGGCTTACACGTAGTCTCCGTTTGTTCGTTCTCGGCCCGCACGCACGTTCTCATCCCGCCTGGCGGCAGACATATTTGAGGTCGGTATAGGCTTCGAGCCCGTGGCGCGAGCCTTCGCGACCGAGACCCGCCTGCTTGACGCCGCCGAAGGGGACGGGCGCACCGGTGATCTTGGTGCGGTTGACGGCGACCATGCCGAATTCGAGCCGGTCGCACAGGCGCGCGATGCGCGCATCGTCACGCGTGTGCAGATACGCCACGAGGCCGGTTTCGGTCCGGTTGGCCTTGTCCAGCGCCTCCGCCTCCTCGTCGAAGGGCGCGAAAGCCGCGACGGGACCGAACGTCTCTTCCCGGAAGATCAGGGCATCGTCCGGCACGTCGGCCAGCACCGTCGGCTCGAAGAAGAACGGCCCGGCGCCATGCCTCCCACCGCCCGCCAGCAGCCGGGCGCCGCGCGACAGCGCATCGGCCACATGCTCCTTCTGCTTGGCAACGGCGCGCCCGTCGATCAGCGGCCCGATTTGCGGATCGCTCATGCCGGGGCCGACCCGCATCGCCTTCACCTTGTCGGCAAAGGCGGCGACGAAGCGTTCGTAGATCGGCCGTTCGACAAGTAGACGGTTGGCGGCGAGGCAGTCCTGACCGGAGGTGGCGAATTTGGCCGCGAGGGCGCAATCCACCGCGCGATCGACATCGCAGTCGGCGAAGGCGAGAAACGGTGCGTGCCCGCCAAGTTCCATGATCAGCCGCTTCATGGTGGGCGCCGATTGGGCATAGAGAAGCCGGCCGATCCCGGTCGAACCGGTGAAGGACAGCGCCCGCACGAGCGGCGACGCGGTCATGGCGCCGACGATCTCGGGCGCATCTCCCGTGACCACGTTGAAGACGCCGGGCGGAAAGCCGGCGCGCTCGGCAAGTTCGGCAAGGGCGAGGGCGGAGAACGGCGTCTGCGATGACGGATGGGCGACGACCGTGCAACCGGCGGCGAGCGCCGCGGCCGCCTTGCGGGTCAGCATCGCGCAGGGAAAGTTCCAGGGCGTGACGAGTGCGGCGACCCCGACCGGCTGGCGCGTCAGGCGCATCTCGGCGTCCGGCAGATGCGACGTGACGCTCTCCACGTTCAATCGCTTGGCTTCCTCGGCATAGAACTCGACGAAGGAGGCGGCATAGTCGATCTCGCCGCGCGCTTCCGAGAGCGGCTTTCCCTGCTCCTGCACCATCAGCCGCGAGAGATCCTCCTTCGCCGCAAGAATGAGTTCGTACCAGCGGCGCAGGATTGCGCTTCGCTGGGCCGGCAGTCGAGCGGACCAGGGAAGAAATGCGCGTTGTGCGGCTTCGATCGCCTGCCGTGCGTCGGCGGCGGCCAGCGCAGGGACGCTGCCGACGCGGGAGCCGTCGGCCGGGTCCGTCACGTCGATGGCGCGCCCGGTCGAGCCGGCCATCCATGCGCCCCCGACATAGGCGAATTCGCGAAACAGGCGCGGATCGGAAAGCGTCGACAGCGAGGCCTTTTCAAGCATTGCGGCGGAAGCGGACATGGGACACCTCGAATCTAGGGGGCCGCGCCAGTATCACCGGGACGCCGCCCGCATTTCTTCGGTTCTTCGGTCCTGGCGCCGACGATCCTTCGCAAGTCCGGCGGATTGTCCGATTATTCTTTGCCGTCGATCAGCAGGCCGAGCGGCAGTCGGCCCGACTGCTTCACCGGTTTGGTCACGACATAGGTGAAATAGCGCGCCATCCCCGTCCGTGCCTCCAGAAGATGGTCGACGAGCCGCTGATAGGAATCGATGTCGCGCGTGACGACCTGCACGATGTAGTCGAAGCCGCCGCCGACGCCCCAGCAGGCCACGATCTCGTCAAGCGGCGCGATGGCACGCTCGAACAGGGCGAAGTCTTCGGCGCGATGCTGCTCCAGTTCGACGGCCATGAAGACGACGATATGCGCGGCGATCCTGCGAAGCGAAACCTCGGCGCGATAGCCGGTGATGATGCCGGCATCCTCCAGCCGCTTCAGCCGCTCCCAGCAGGGCGCGGCCGACAGGTTGATGCGCTTTGCGAGGTCGGCTTTCGAGATCCGGCCTTCCTCGCGCAGGATGGCGAGCATCTTGAGGTCACGGTCGTCCAGCCTCAGCATGGGGGCCATCCCTGCGGAACAACCGCCGGCGATCGGAACGGGAGGCGGGGTGCGTGCGGCCATGGCGACATCAGGTCAGGACGGACGATCCCGCGCCCGCCCTTCGCGCCGCATCTGCCGCGAAGGTCGCGATGGCGGTGTCCTGCGCGCCCGTCCCGGTCAGGTCGCAGATCGTGATCTGGTCGTCCGACATGCGCCCTCCGTGCGTGCCGGAGACGATCTGGCCGAGTTCGGGCGGCGCGCCGCCCTGCCACACGCCCGCGGCGATCGCGCTGCGCAACTCTCCCAGCAATTCGCACTGGGCGACCCTGTCGCAAACGTAGAGATCGGCTCTGGCGAGCGCAGCGGAGTCGATCTCGTTCTTGCCGGCCTGGTCGGAGCCCATCGCCGTGATGTGCAGGCCCGGATGCAACCATTCGGACCGAAGCACGGGATGCTCGGCCGGCGTCGTGGTGACGACGAGCTGGCTGTCCGCCACCAGGCGGGCGGGGTCGCTCACGGCTTCCGCCGGGATGCCGAGCTTCGCACCGAGATCGGCCGCGCATAGTTGAGCCTTCGCCGCGTCGCGTCCCCAGACCAGAAGCTTGCGGAACGGGCGCACGAGATGCGCGGCCTCCATCTGCAGCCGCGCCTGCGTGCCGGTTCCGATCACGCCCGCCGTTTCGACCGTTGCCGGCGCAAGATACCGGGCAGCGACGGCACCGGCCGCCGCCGTGCGGACATCCGTCAGATAGCCGTTGTCGAGAAGCAGCGCCTGGACCAGGCCCGTCGACGCCGAAAAAAGGATCATCAGCCCGTTGAGACTCGGCAGCCCGAGCTTGGGATTGTCGAAGAAGCCGGGGCTGACCTTGATGGCGAAGCCCTCGAAGCCGGGGATGTAGGCCGTCTTGACGTCCACCTCGCCATTGGCCGCCTTTATGGCCATCGACAGGACCGGCGGCATCACCACGGCGCCCGAAGCGAGTGCGGCGAAGGCGCGCTCCACGACGTCGATTGCAGCGACGTCGAGCTTCACCAGCCCCCGCAGATCCGCTTCGGTCAGGATCGTCACTTCATGCGGCATAGGCGCGGCCTTTCAGTTGAACGTCCCCGAGCGCCACGCCGCGTCCGGCGACGATATCGGTGAAGACCGCCATGTCCACGTTGCGCCCGGTGAGGATGGTCGCCACCGGGCCATCGAATGCAGGCAGCCTGCCCGCCTTCATCGCGGCGATGCCGACGACGCTAGCACCCTCGGCGACCATGCGGTCCTCGAAATAGAGCGTCTGCATCGCGTCGTAGATCTCGTCTTCGGCGACGAGCACGCAATCGTCGAGAAGATCGCGGCACATCGACAGGGTCAGCCGGTTGCGGGCGCCGATACCGCCGCCGAGCGAGTCGGCAAGGCTTGCGACTTCTTCGACCTCGACCGGCCTGCCGGCGCGAATCGATCCTGCCATCGCCGCGCCGCGGTCCATCGTGATGCCGACCACGCGTATCGACGGCCGGATCGCCTTGGCGGCGAGGGCGACGCCCGCCGCGAGCCCGCCGCCGGACAGCGGCACGAGGATGGCCACGAGGTCGGGCCGGTCCTCCAGCATCTCCAGCCCGATCGTGCCCTGCCCCGCGATCACCATCGGGTCGTCGAAGGGCGGGATTTCGACCAGCCCCTCGTCGTGCGCGAGCCGCAGGCTTTCCTCATGCGCGTCGTCCTGGCTTCGCCCGACGATGCAGACCTCTGCGCCCAGCGCCCTGATGCCGTCGACCTTCGCCTGGGGGACAAGTGCGGACATGCACACGACCGCCCGCAGGCCCTTCACCTTCGCCGCATAGGCGACGCCCCTGCCGTGATTGCCGGTCGAGCAGCAGATGACGCCGGGCGCGCCGGCCGGAACGGCGGCGACCGCGTTGAGCGCGCCGCGCAGCTTGAACGCACCGATCGGCTGCGCCGTCTCCAGCTTCATCAGGAACTCCTGGTTCGCGACGGCGCTCATATGCGGCGACGGCACCAGCGGCGTGCGCACCGCCACGCCGGCAATCCTCCGGCGCGCAGCCAGAATGTCGGCGAGTTCGATCGTCAAGTCGCCTCCTTGACCGCGCTCAGAAACTGCTTCGTCCGCTCCTTTTGAGGATTGCCGAAAAGCTCTTCGGGCGTTCCCTGTTCCTCGATGCGGCCGCCGTAGAAGAAACAGATGCGATCGGAAATGTCCTTGGCGAACCCCATCTGGTGCGTCACCATCAGCATGGTGAGGTTGTGCTTTCCCACGAGTTCGCGAATGACGTTGGTCACTTCGCCGATGACCTCCGGGTCGAGCGCGGACGTCACCTCGTCGAACAGCATGACCTTCGGCCGCATGGCGAGCGCGCGGGCAATGGCGACGCGCTGCTGCTGGCCGCCCGAAAGGCGGGAGGGATGCTGGTCGCGCTTGTCGGCCATGCCGACCATCTCCAGAAGTTCCTCCGACCGCTCCCGCGCTTGCCTTTTCGACAGGCCCAGCACATGGACCGGACCTTCCATGCAGTTCTCCAGCGCCGTCATGTGCGGGAACAGGTTGAAGTGCTGGAAGCACATGCCGATCTTCGAGCGGATCTTGCGCAGATGCCGTTCGTCGGCCCTCACCAGCTTGCCGCCGCGCTCCATATGGGTCAGCGGCTCGCCGTCGACATAGATGACGCCGCCATTGATGGTCTCGAGCGTCATCAGCATTCGCAGCACGGTCGTCTTGCCCGAACCGGACGGGCCGATGATCGTGACCATCTCGCCCTCCGCCACGTCGAGGTCGAGCGCATCCAGCACCACCAGGTTGCCATAAGATTTGGTGACTTTCCGGAAACTCACCATCGGGGCCTTGCCGGGCTCCAGCGCGAGCGGAAATCTTGATACGTCCGAAAGGTCCATCAGCTCAATCCGAGTTTGCGCCGCACCCAGCCCTCGAAGAGCCGGATCGCCGCCGCCGTGGGCAGCGAGATGAGAAGGAAGATGATGCCGACGAGCGTGAAGGGCTCGAGGAAGCGGTAGGTCTGCGACCCGATCGCATTCGCCGTGTGCATGAGTTCGGCCACGCCGATCACCGACAGCATCGGCGTGTCCTTGAAGATGCCGACCAGATAGTTGCCCATGCCGGCCAGCGACGGCGGCAGGGCCTGCGGGAGAATGACGCGGAAATAGGTCCGGCCTGTCGACAGGTTGAGCGACTTGGCGGCCTCCCACTGTCCTTTCGGCACGCTTTCCAGCCCGCCGCGATAGACCTCCGAAAGATAGGCGGCATAGTGCAGGCCGATGGCGATCATGCCGGCCGTCCACGGCGACAGCCGGATGCCGAATTGCGGGCCGACATAGAAAACGAAGAATATCTGCAGAACCAGCGGCGTCGAGCGGATGAATTCGACCGTCTCGCGGACCGCGACGGTCAGAAGGCCGAGCGGCGTGCGCTGCGCCAGCGCGAACACCAGTCCCAGCACAATGGCGATGGCGTAGCCGAGCCCGGCCGCCAGGAGCGTGTTGCCGGTGGCGGCCAGCAGGCGAGGCAGGATTTCCCAGGTGAAGTCCCAGCGCCAGTCGAGCATGGCCTCAGGCTCTCCCCATCTTGCGCATCATGACGCGTTCCAGCCAGCGCATGAACGGCGTGATCATGAAGCGCGCCAGGACATAGTAAATGATCAGGGCCGTGCCGAAGGCTTCCGCGGACTGGAAGGTGGTGCCGTTGATCTGCTTGACCTGGAACATGAGGTCGACGACCGAGATGAGCGCGACGAGCGCGGTTCCCTTGAGCAGTTCGATCAGAAGATTGCCCCAGGACGGCAGCATGATGAGCACGGCCTGCGGCAGGATCACCCGGCGCATCCGCTTGGCCGGCGACATGTTGAGCGCCAGCCCCGCCTCCCACTGTCCCTTCGGCACCGAGAGGATCGCGCCGCGCACCAGTTCCGCGCCATAGGCGCCGAGATTCATGCCGACCGCCACGAATCCGGCGGTGAACTTCTCCAGCGTGATGCCGAAGAGCGGCAGCACGAAGAAGATCCAGTAGAGCTGGACCAGCAGCGACGTCCCGCGGAATATCTCGATATAGACCGTCGCGATGCCGCGCACCGCCCTGTTCGGCGCCATGCGCATCAGCCCGGCGGCAACCGCGATCGCCACGGCCAGAAGCGAAGCAAGCACCGTCAACGCCATGGTGACGAGCGTGCCGCCGACGATCCGGTCGCCATACTGGCTGAGAAATTCAAAGTAGGACATGCCGCTCAGACCTTGTCGAAGGCCCCGAAGGCGAGGCAGGCGCCGTCTGCGTCGGCGCCGCGGAGGGAGGGCGGACCGGCAGGGCCGGCCCACCCTTCGTCATGTCAGCGGTTGGCGCAGACCCACTCGGTCGTCTGGTCGCCCGGAAGCGAGCCCTCGCCGTAGCCATATTCGGCGACCGCTGCGAGCATCTCCTGCGAACCGACATAGTCGGCCAGCGCGGCGTTGAACGCGTCGAGGAAATCCTGATCGGACTCGCGGAATCCGATGCCGGCCCAGTTGAACGAATCCTCCGGCATGGCGCTCGGGTCCGAGGCCTCGACGGCGCCGTCGGAGCTGTCGGCAAGCTGCTTCATCGTGAAATAGGTGCCGGCGCCCGCATCGGCGCGACCCGCGCGCACGGCGGCCAGAATCTCGGTCGGTCCGGGCACCTGCATGATGTCGGCCTCGTCCACGCCGGCGGCCGTTGCGGCCTCGATGTTGGAATAGCCGGAGCCGGTGACCATCACCGCCTCGTTCTCGACGAGGCTGGCATAGTCGCTGATGTTCTTGGGATTGCCCGGCGCCACGATGAATCCGTCGCCGATCGTCGCGATCGGCTCGGAAAAGGCGATGTTCTCGCAGCGGCTGGCCAGGATGTTCATGCCGCCGGTCACGATGTCGAACCGATTGGCGTTGAGCCCCGGAATGAGGCCGCCCCATTCGGTCTGCACCGGTTCGATGTCCTCATAGCCCATCTGCTCCAGAACGGCGATCGTCATGACGTTGACGAACCCCATGGGGCTGCCGTCTTCGCCGGGATAGGCGAAGGGAACCTCGTTTGCGAAACCGATGCGGATCGGCTCGCCGCTTTCAGCGCGTTCCATCAGGGATTGCGCGTTCGCCGCGCCTGCCATGCCGAATGCAAAGACCGTCACGCCGAGAACGGCGAAACGCTTGAGGATTGCGTTTTTCATGAGGCTGCTCCTGTGTTCCACCAACAAATCTTCTTATGTTGTACACAACAACATGCTGTACTAGACTGTGTCAACGGAATTGTACGCCCTCGTGGCGCCATGCGCCTATCCGGGAGACCAAATCCGGCTTAGTTGTACACATTGGGATTGGTTCGCGCCCGGCGCATGGAGATCATATGCTATCTGTAGAATTGCCTTTCTCCCGTGAGGAATATGCGCGGCGCCTCGCCAGGGTGCGCAGCGCGATGGAACGAAAGGGCCTCGACGTGCTCTTCGTCGAGGACCCCTCCAACGTGGCCTGGATCACCGGCTATGACGGATGGTCGTTCTACGTCCATCAGGGCGTCATCGTCTTTTCCGACCGCGATCCGATCTGGTGGGGGCGCGCGCAGGACGGCAACGGCGCGCTGCGGACGGTGTGGATGGGCGCGGAGCGTGTCCAGCCCTATGGCGAGGCCTACATCCAGTCGACGGTGCGTCATCCGATGCAGGACCTTGCCGCGATCCTGGTCCGCGAAGGCTATGCCGGCAAACGCATCGGCCTGGAACTGGAGAACTACTATTTCTCGGCCAAGGCGTATCTGACGCTCAAGGCCGAGCTGCCGAATGCCGATCTCGTCGATGCGACAGGTCTGGTGAACTGGCAGCGAGCCGTGAAGTCCGAGGAGGAGATCGTCTTCATGCGCCGCGCGGCGCGCATCTCCGAGACGATCATCGACGGCATCGTCGAACGCATCGAGCCCGGCATGGCGAAGAACGATCTCGTCGCCGAGATCTACCGCGACGCCATCCGCGGCGCCGATGGCCATTGGGGCGACTATGCCGCGATCGTGCCGATGCTGCCGAGCGGGACGGATGCCGCCGCACCGCATCTGACCTGGGACGGCCGTCCGCTGGCGACCGGCCAGGCGACCTTCTTCGAAATCTCGGGATGCTATCGCCGCTACCATGTGCCGTTCTGCCGGACCGTGTTTCTCGGCAAACCGCCGCAGCATCTCGTCGACGCCAGCAAGGCGCTGATCGAGGGCCTCAACGCAGGGCTGGACGCCGCGCGGCCGGGAAACCGGGCCTGCGACGTCGCCAACGCTCTCCACGACGCGCTGCTCAAGGCCGGCATCAAGCGCGATGCACGCTGCGGCTACGGCATCGGCATTTCCTATCCGCCGGATTGGGGCGAGCGCACCATTTCGTTCCGCAAGGAAGATGAAACCGTGCTCGAAGCCGGCATGACGTTCCACTTCATGCCGGGCATCTGGATGGAGGACTGGGGTCTCGAGATCACCGAGAGCATCCTGATCCGCGATGGTCAGGCAGCGGAGTGCCTGTGCGATCGCCCTCGCGAACTCTACGTCAAGGATTGAAGCGGTGGACGATCTTGCCCGGACGAAGGAGATCCTTGCCGACCTCGTCGCCTTTCCCACCGTATCGGCAGACAGCAACCTGCAACTGATCACCTACGCCGGCGACCTTCTGTCGAGCGCCGGCGCGCAACTGTCGGTGTCGCTCGACGAGAGCGGCACCAAGGCGAACCTCTTCGCCACGATAGGCCCCGACCGCGACGGCGGCATCGTCCTGTCCGGCCACACCGACGTGGTGCCGGTCGAGGGACAGGACTGGACCGGCGATCCGTTCGTCATGAGCGAGCGCGACGGACGCCTCTACGGCCGGGGAACCTGCGACATGAAGGGGTTCATCGCCGCCTGTCTGGCGGTCGCGCCACGCTTTGCCCAGGTTGAACTTGCGCGGCCGCTGCATTTCGCCTTCACCTATGACGAGGAAGTCGGATGCCTCGGCGCACGCGCTCTGGTGGGCGAACTCAGGAAGGCGGGCCTTCGGCCTGCCGCCGCCATCATCGGCGAGCCCACCATGATGGGCGTCATCGAAGGCCACAAGGGCTGCTACGAATACACGACCGAGTTCACGGGGCTCGAGGGTCACGGCTCGCAGCCCGACAAGGGCGTCAATGCCGTCGAGTACGCCGTCCGCTACATCTCGCGGCTCATGGCGATCGGTGACGAGCTCAAGGGCCGCGCTCCGGCGGAAAGCAGGTTTTCGCCTCCCTGGACGACCGTCCAGGTCGGGCGCATCGCCGGCGGAAACGCCCGCAACACCATTGCCGGGCAATGTTCCGTGGAATGGGAGATGCGGCCGGTCCACACGGACGACAGCGATCACGTCAAGCGCGAACTCGGCGCCTATGTCGACGGTGAGTTGTTGCCCGCCATGCGCCGCGTCTGGCAGGACGCCTCCATCGTCACGCATGTCATCGGCGAAGTGCGCGGCCTTTTGCCGGTCTCGCAGTGCGAAGCCCGCGACATCGTCTTCCAACTGACGGGCAATCGGGAGGCCGAACTCGTCTCCTTCGGCACGGAGGCCGGCCTGTTTCAGGAGATCGGTATCTCGTCGGTGATCTGCGGCCCCGGTTCGATCGCGCAGGCGCACAAGCCGGACGAGTTCATCGCCATCGAGCAGTTGCAAGCCTGCCTCGACATGCTGGACAAGCTGCGGCTCAACCTCACACACGGAACACGATGACGGCCGATCGCACCGCTGGACGACCCGCCGAGGAGGGCGTGAGGGGCCGCTTCGAGCGGATCTACCAGACGTTGCGGACACGCATATGTATGCTCGACTACGCGCCGGGCAGCCGCTTGCGCGAGGAAGACCTGGCTGGCGAATTCGGCGTCTCGCGGACGCCGTTGCGGCGCGTTCTCGTCAAGCTGGAGGCGGAGGGCCTTTTGCGCTCCGTGCATGGCGTCGGCACCATCGTCACCGACATCGACGTCGAGGAACTGGCGCAGGTCTATGAATTGCGCATCGAGCTTGCCGAACTCGTCGGCAAGCTGTCGCCGGTCGTCGTCGATCCCGCGCTGATCGCGCGTTTCCGGGATATCAGGGCGCGTTGCGACCGGATGGTCGCGGCCGGCGATCCGCGCGAATTCTCACGGATCAACATGGAATTCTTCCATCTTTTCACGACGCTCACTACCAACGATCCGCTGCGTGAGATCAGTGAACGGCTCTACTACCAGACTGCCCGGATCTGGCTCAAGACGGCGTCGCGCCTCGAAAAATTCGATGAACTGCTGCACAACGAGTTCGTCACCTTCCAGCGCGAGGTCGCCGACATCACCGAGGCTGTCGAGCACGGGGACCTCACGGCTGCCGGCTATGTGCGACGCGCGCATATCGCCATGAGCTTCAGCCGCATTCGTCAGGCGTCCGGCGCTTAACGCCTGTATAAAGCCGGCTAAAAATTCTGGAGTTTCGGCATGGCGGAAGGGCCGCTGCCGCCGAGCCCGCGATCAACATGTCACATACGCGTAGCATATGATCTGTAGAACGGCGCTCGAGTTGGAAGAGCACAGGATCGAATTTAGCCACATCTGACGAGCAACTCCGCTTGTTCGCCCGCCCGCGCAGAAGATGCGCCGGAACAGTCCGGTATGGCCCAGGGTCTTTGATCGGGCCGGCGCCGGACCCATAGGACATCAAAACTGAAATCGAACCGCCGGAAACGTTCGCGACCATGTCGCGCGCGATGGGCATCGCTTTGGCAAAAGGATATGGACATGCTGAACATCAACAGAAGAAAAGCACTCGGCTTCATGGGCGCCGCCGCCGGCACGCTCGCCCTGCCGCGCATCGGCTCGGCGCAGGGCGAGCGCCGCTCGATCACCGTCGCGGTGCAGAAGATCACCAACAACAACACGCTCGACATCTGGAACGAGCAGTCCAATGTCGGCGAGCGCGTCTTCTTCCCCAACCTCTGGGAAGGCCTGATCCTGCGCGACTGGATGGGCGATCAGGGCCCGGTGCCCGGCCTTGCCACCGAATGGACCCGCATCGACGACAGGACGCTGGAACTGAAGCTGCGCCAGGGCGTGAAATTCCACAATGGCGACGAGATGACCGCCGAGGACGTGGCGTTCTCCTTCTCGGCCGAGCGCGTCTTCGGCGACACCCAGCCGGCCGGCGGCGAGACCGTCTTCGCCGAGCAGCACCAGCCCGCGACCGCGCGTGAACTTCCCGCCGCCGTGCCGGGCGTCGGCCGCCGCCTGTGGCCGGCCCTGGCCGGCGTCGAGGTCGTCGACGACTATACGGTGCGCTTCCACAACGCCACGCCGGACGTCACGCTGGAAGGGCGCCTTTACGCCTATGGCAGCCAGATCGCCAGCCGCCGCGCCTGGGACGAGGCCGCGGACTATGCCGACTGGGCGCGCAAGCCGATCACGACCGGCCCCTACATGGTCGGCGAATACCGCCCCGACGTCTCGCTGACGCTGGTCGCCTTCGACGATTACTGGGGCGGCCGCCCGCCGCTTCAGGAAATCCGCTTCGTCGAAGTCCCCGAGGTCGCCTCGCGCGTCAACGGCCTCATCTCCGGCCAGTACGACTTCGCCTGCGACCTGCCGCCGGACCAGATCGACGCCGTGCAGTCGACGCCGGGCTTCGAGGTTCAAGGCTCGACGATCCTCAATCACCGCGTCTCCGTGTTCGACATGCATCACCCGGTCCTGAAGAACCCGCTGGTGCGCCGCGCGATGACGCATTCGATCGACCGTCAGGCCATCGTCGATGCGCTGTGGGGCGGCCAGACGGTGATCCCGGCCGGCCTCCAGTTCGAGTCCTTCAAGAGCAGCGACATGTTCATCGAGGACTGGACCGTCCCCGAGTTCGACCTCGATCTTGCCCGCGACCTCTTGCAGGAAGCCGGCTACAATGGCGAGCCGATCCCCTACCGCCTCTTGAACAACTACTACACCAACCAGACCGCGACCGGTCAGATCCTCGCCGAGATGTGGCGCCAGGCAGGCCTCAATGTCGAGATCCAGATGGTCGAGAACTGGGGGCAGATCATGGAAGAGGGCGAGCGCGGCATCCGCGACTGGTCGGCTTCCGCCAACATCAACGATCCGGTCACCCCGATGGTCGCGCAGTTCGGTCCGAACGGCCAGGTGCAGCAGTCGCGTGAATGGACGAATGACGAGGTCAACGAGCTTTCCGTCGTGCTGGAAACCAGCACCGACCACGAGGAGCGCCGTCAGGCCTTCGCCCGGATGCTCGAAATCTGCGAGCGCGAGGACCCGGTCTACACCGTCCTCCACCAGAACGCGGTCTTCACCGGCATGAAATCGGAGCTGAACTGGAAGGCCGCCCCGGCCTTCGCGATGGATTTCCGCGCCGAGAACTGGAACCTCTGAAACATCCCCACGGCACCGGCGAACGCTTCGCCGGTGCCGTTTCATTTTCGCCGGCACGCGACCGGCGATGCGGCTCACTGTTCGAGGGATGACCAACGCGATGCAATCCAATCTGGTTGAACTGCGCGACCTGAAGGTCGCGTTCGACGGCACCACCGTCCTGCACGGCATCCATCTCGATGTCGCTCCGGGCGAGGCGCTCGGCCTCGTCGGCGAATCCGGCTGCGGCAAGTCCGTCACCTGGCTGGCCGCGCTCGGCCTTCTGCCCGGCAAGGCGACCGTCACCGGCTCGGTCAAGGTCGAGGGTCGCGAAATCCTCGGCGGCCCACGCTCCGTTCTGGAAGGCATCCGCGGCGGCACGATCGCGATGATCTTCCAGGACCCGTCGAGTTCGCTCAACCCGGTGCTGCGCGTCGGCCACCAGATCGTCGAAGCGCTGGCGATCCATCGCGGCCTTGCCGGCGCGGCGGCGCGGACCGAGGCACTGCGCCTTCTCGACATGGTCGGCATTCCCGACGCGCGCGGGCGCTTCGACCTTTTCCCGCACGAATTTTCCGGCGGCCAGTGCCAGCGGCTGATGATCGCGATGGCGCTTGCCGGTCAGCCGGACCTCTTGATCGCGGACGAGCCGACGACGGCGCTCGACGCGACGATCCAGGCGCAGATCCTCGATCTCCTGACAGACATCCGCGCGGAGACGGGCATGGCGACCGTCTTCATCAGCCACGATCTCGGCGCCGTCTCACAGGTCTGCGACCGTGTGTGCGTGATGTATTCGGGACGGATCGTCGAAGCCGGCGGGATCGACGAGCTCTTCGCCCGCCCGCGCCATCCCTATACGCGCGGCCTGTTCGACGCGATCCCCCGGATCGACGGCCCGCGAACGAGGCTGATCCCGATTCCGGGCACGGTGCCGAACCCCCGGCAAATGCCGGAAGGCTGCGCCTTCGCGCCGCGCTGCGCGCGCGTGCTCGACACATGTGCGAGCGGCGTTCCGGGCCTGACCGTCGATGGCGACCGGCGCCTGCTCGCCTGCCGGAACCCGGTTCCGGCGCCCGAGGAGCGCCGCCAGCGCGACAGGGTTCTGGAGGCGGCGTTTTGACGGCTCCGCTGATCGAGGCCAGCGATCTGGTCAGGATCTACCACATCCGAAGGGGGCTTTTCGCCAAACCGACCGACATGCGCGCCGTCGACGGCGTCTCGCTCAAGGTCATGGCCGGCGAGACACTGGGCATCGTCGGCGAGTCCGGTTCCGGCAAGTCGACGCTCGGCAGGATGCTTTTGGGCATCGATCCGGCGCAGGAAGGCGCGGTGACATTCGACGGCAGGCCCATGCCGCGGCTTGGCACACCGCAATGGCGGGCGTTGCGGGCGCGGATGCAACTCGTCTACCAGGACCCTCTTGCGGCCCTCGACAAGCGTCTGCCGATCGCGCGGCAGATCGGCGAACCGCTCGAAATCCACAAGCTTTCCGGAAAGGACGAGCGCGCGTCGCGCGTCGCCGATCTGATGACCGCCGTCGGGCTGCGTCCCGATCAGGCCGGCAGCTACCCGCACGAGCTTTCGGGCGGACAACGCCAGCGCGCCGTCATCGCGCGCGCGCTCGCCTCGCGGCCGCAACTCCTCGTCTGCGACGAGCCGGTCGCCGCGCTCGACGTCTCGATCCAGGCGCAGGTCGTCAACATGCTGCGCGACCTGCAGGAAGAGAACGGCATCGCGATGGTCTTCATCAGCCACGACCTCAAGGTCGTGCGCAACATCGCCGACCGCGTCGCCGTCATGTATCTCGGCCGCATCGTCGAGGAAGCCTCGTCGGACGTGCTCTTCCGCGCGCCGCGCCATCCCTACACGAAGGCTCTGGTCTCCAGCGTTCCGGTCCCTGGCCAGAAGCTGAAGGACCGCACGATCCTGCAAGGCGAGCCGCCGAACCCGGCCGACAGACCCTCCGGCTGCGCCTTCCATCCGCGCTGCCCGATCGCCACCGCCATCTGCCGCACCGAGACGCCGCAGTTGCGCTGGATCGGTCCCAACCGCAGCGCCGCGTGCCACATGGTTTCGCCCGAACCCGCCTCCATCGCCGCATAGGGAAAACGATGATCAACTTCGTCCTTTCGAGGCTCCTGCGCGCGATCGTCACGATCTTCGCCGTGATGACCTTCGCTTTCGTCGTGCTGCGTCTTTCGGGCGACCCGGCGCAGGTGATGCTCGGCCCGGACGTGCCGGTCAGCGCAGTCGAGGCGTTTCGCAGCCAATGGGGCCTCGATCAGCCCCTTTGGGTGCAATATCTCAGCTATATCCAGTCGATCCTGACCGGCGATTTCGGCGTCTCGATGCGCGACCGCGCGCCGGCGATCGATCTGGTGCTGGAGCGCATTCCCTCGACGCTGCAACTCACCGTACCCGCGCTCCTGCTCCAGCTTGCCATCGGCATCCCCGCAGGCGTCTACGCCGCGCTTCATCGCCAGAGCGCGACCGATCGCGGCGTCATCTTCCTTTCGGTGCTCGGCTTCACCGTTCCCTCCTTCGTCCTCGGCCTTCTGCTCGTCCTGATCTTCGCGGTGACGCTCGGCGTCCTGCCGTCGGGCGGCTATGGAAGCTGGCAGCACGCCATTTTGCCCGCGGCCACGATGAGCATCGGCGGCATCGGCATTCTGGCGCGGTTTTCGCGCAGCGCCATGATCGAGGTGATGGGCCAGCCCTATGTGCGCACCGCCTCCGCCAAGGGCCTCAGATGGCAGGACGTGGTCTGGCGCCATGCGCTGCCGAATGCGGCCGTTCCGATCGTCACCATCGTCGGCTTCATGGTCGGCTCGCTGATCGCCGGCGCGGTGGTGGTGGAATCGATCTTCTCCTGGCCGGGCATCGGCCGCCTGCTGGTCGTCTCCGTCACCAATCGCGACCTGCCCGTCGTGCAGTGCATCCTCCTGATGATCGCTTCGACAATGGTGATCTCCAACCTGATCGTCGACCTCCTCTACGGCTGGCTCGACCCGCGCCTGCGCTCGCAGGCGGCGCATTGAGGAGAACGCCATGACCTCGATCGACATCGCACCCGCCACCGAACGCGGCCTTTTCGGCCGGTTCCTCCTGCGCACGCGCAACGCGGTGCCGTTCAGCGTCGGGCTCGGCATCGCCTGGCTCGCCGCCATGGTCGTCGTCGCCGTTCTCGCGGATGCGCTGCGGCCCTATGAGATCACGGCGATGAACCTGTCGAGCCGCCTCGTCGGCCCCGGCCACCCGATGCACTGGCTCGGCACGGACGAACTTGGACGCGATATCCTTTCGCGCCTGATCCAGTCGATCCGCATCTCACTGTTCATCGCCTTCGGCGCGACCATCCTGTCGGCCGCGTTCGGCACGGCGCTCGGCTTCGCCGCCGCCAAGTTCCGCGGCGTCGTCGAGCATTTCGTGCTCGCGCTCGCCGACTTCCAGGCGGCGCTGCCCTTCCTCATCATGTCGCTGGCGGTGCTCGCCTTCTTCGGCTCGTCGATGTGGCTGCTCGTCTGCCTGATGGGCTTTTACGGCTGGGAGCGCTACGCCCGCATCGCGCGTGGGCTGGCCATCTCGGCTAGCGCGCAGGGCTATGCCTCGGCGGTCGTGCAGCTCGGCGCGAGGCCGATGCGGGTCTATGTCCGCCACATCCTGCCCAACATCGCTTCGACGCTGATCGTCTCGATGACGCTGACCTTTCCCGAGATCATCCTGATGGAAAGCGGGCTGTCATTTCTCGGCCTCGGCGTGCAGCCGCCCGAATCGAGCCTCGGCAACATGGTCGGCTTCGGCCGCGAATATCTGACCACCGCGCCCTGGATCATGCTCGCGCCAGCGGCCGTCATCATGCTGACCACGCTGTCGATCTCACTGGTCGGCGACTGGCTGCGCGACAAGCTCGACCCGACCGTCCGCTGACCGGGCCCAGACCTTCAACCAAGGAGAACCGACATGTCCAACATCATTGCCACCGGCTTCAATTCGGGGTCCGTCGACGGCGAACTCGACAGCCTCGAAAAGGATCTTCGCCGCCTTTCCGGCATCGGCGTCGACACGGTCGAACTCGCGCTCACCAGCCTCGACCTGATCGCCGGCGGGCGCATCATCGCAGAGCGTGCGGACCGTCTCGTCGCCCTGACGAGCCAGTTCGATTTCCGCTATACGGTGCATGGCCTCGTCTCGTCGAACTTCATGGACCCGGCGACCTGCGGCTACCAGCTCGACGCCGCCAAGGCGCTGGCGCAGATTTGCGAGCGCATCGGCGCGGGCATCCTCGTCCAGCATGGCGGACATCTTCGCGCGGACCAAGTGCATGAGCGGGCCGATGCCGACCGGCGCGAGCGCGACGCGCTTCACGAACTCGCCGAATTCTGCAAGCCCTATGGCGTGCGCATCGCCTTCGAGAACATCTTCACCGCCGAGCCGGGCCAGTATCGCCAGACGCCGGCGCAGGTGGCCGAGACGGTCAAGGCGGTGAACCATCCCAACCTCGTTGCGCTGATCGATTTCAGCCACGCCTATATCGAGTCCACCTGGCGCGGCCTCGACTTCCGCGACGAGTTGCGCGCCATGGCGCCGGTCGCCGGCCATCTCCACGTCCACGATTCCTTCGGCCGCCCGCAGGCGGGCTACAAGCCGTTCTTCGTCCAGGAGAACAACGCGCTCGGCATCGGCGACCTTCACATGCCGCTCGGCTGGGGCGACATCGACTGGGACGACATCTTCGCCGAACTGGAATTCCTGCCGGACACTGTTCTGATGATGGAGATCGGACCGCGCTACCGCAACGAGCAGCCGCAGAGCCTGGAACGCGCCCGCGCGCTGATGGCGCGCAACGAGAAGGCCGCGAAGGCGGCCTGAAGCAACACTCCACGCATATCGAAACGTCGCCCATGACGAAGCAGCCGGCTGGGTCATGGGCGATGTATCTGCCTCGAAATAACAATTGCATAATATCGCAATCGTTTATATGATTTCGTTAACGATCGGTCGATCGCCATTCGTTTGCGAGGGACATATGAAACAGGTTGCCGACAAGCTTTTCATCGCGCCGCAACTCACCGCCGAGGACATTCGCGCCGCGAAGGCAAAGGGCTTTGCCGCCATCGTCAACAACCGGCCGGACGGCGAGGAAGCGGGCCAGCCGAGCGCCGCCGACAATCGCCGCGTCGCAGAGGCGGAAGGGCTCGGCTACGCGCACATTCCGATCAGCGCCGGCCAGGTCACCGAGGACAAGGTTCGCGCATTCCAGAACGCGGTCAGCCAGGCCGATGGCCCGGTCCTTGCCCACTGCAAGACCGGCACCCGCTCCGCGACGCTTTACGCCATCGGTGAGGTGCTCGACGGCCGCATGGCCAAAAGCGAAATCGCCTCGCTCGGCCAGCGCCTCGGCGTCGATCTTTCGGGCGCCGTCAAATGGCTCGACGCCAACGGCCATTGAGCAGGGAACGCGCGTCATGAGCACCAACGGACCCGACGTGAAGGCCTTTTTCGACAAGCGCACTTTCTCGGTGCAGTACGTCGTCTCCGACCCCGCCACGAACAAATGCGCCATCATCGACCCGGTGCTCGATTTCGACGAGAAGTCCGGCGCGACGGCGACGATCAATGCCGACCGCATTCTCGACTACATCGAGAGCGCGGGTCTGACGGTCGAATGGATTCTCGACACCCACCCCCATGCCGATCATTTCTCCGCCGCCCGCTATCTGAAGGAAAAGACCCGCGCGCCGACCGCCATCGGCGAGAAGGTGGTCGAGGTTCAGAAGCTGTGGAAGGGTCTTTACCACTGGCCGGACTTCCCGGCCGACGGCTCGCAATGGGACAAGCTCTTTGCCGAAGGCGAGACATTCAAGGTCGGCGGGATCGACGCGACGGTGCTGTTCTCGCCAGGCCATACGCTGGCCTCGATCAGCTATGTCATCGGCGACGCCGCCTTTGTCCACGATACGCTGTTCATGCCGGATTCGGGCACCGCGCGCGCCGACTTTCCCGGCGGCAGCGCCGCGCGTCTGTGGGATTCGATCCAGCAGATCCTCGCTCTGCCCGACGCAACACGCATCTTCGTCGGCCATGACTACCAGCCGAACGGGCGCGAGCCGCGATGGGAATCGACGGTCGCCGAACAGAAGGCGACGAACACGCATATGTCGAACTGCCGAACGAAAGAGGCGTTCGTCGCCGTCCGCGAAAGGCGCGATGCGACGCTTCCCATGCCCAAGCTGATCCTGCACGCGCTGCAGGTGAACATGAATGGCGGACGCCTGCCGGCGCCGGAGGCCAACGGCAAGCGCTATCTCAAGCTTCCCCTCGACGCTCTTGGCGGCGCTGCATGGGACTGACCGCCATGACACGCGAACTGTCGCAGGAAACCGCCGAAATGGTCGAGAACGCCAGGGAGGCGGCGGATTTTCTGAAAAAGGTCGCACACCCCTCGCGGCTGATGATCGTCTGCGCGCTCGTCGACGGCGAGCGCTCGGTGCGCGACCTCGAAGACACGCTCGGTATCCGTCAGCCGGGCCTGTCGCAGCAGATCGCCGAACTGCGCGAGGCCGGCTTCATCACCGGCCGCAAGGAATCCAAGCACATGTTCTACCGGCTCGAAGACGGCCGGGTGTCCGAATTCATCTCGATGATGCACGCCATGTTCTGCGCCGCGCCGGCCGAAGGATCGAAGCCATGACCGAATTCACCCCCCTCGCCTCGCTCATCGGCGGCATGATGATCGGCCTGTCGGCCGTTCTCCTGATGCTGTGGGAGGGCCGTATCGCCGGCATTTCCGGCATCGCAGGCCGCCTGCTGCCGCCCTATCGCGACGGCGCTTTCCTCTCGCGCTTCGGCTTCGTCATCGGTCTCGTCGCCGCGCCGCTCGCGATGATCGCCATCGGCGGCGTCGAGGTGAGCCAGACGGTCTCCGCCAACATCCCACTCATGATCGCCGCCGGCCTTCTCGTCGGCTTCGGCTCGGTCTGGGGCAATGGCTGCACGTCGGGCCATGGCGTGTGCGGCCTGTCGCGGCTGTCCACGCGCTCCTTCGTCGCCACCGGCATCTTCATGGCGACGGCCTTTGTCACCGTCTTCCTCGTCCGCCACGTCATCGGAGGCTGAACCCCGTGTCCTTCCTCGTCAATCTCGCGCTCGGCCTGCTCTTCGGCGCCGGCCTCGTCGTCTCGGGCATGTCGGACCCGGCGAAGGTCCTGAACTTCCTCGATCTGTTCGGGACATGGGACCCCTCGCTCGCGCTGGTCATGGGCGGCGCGGTGCTGGTGACCTTCGTCGGCTACCGTTTCGTGCTGGCGCGCGGCGAGCCTATCGTCGGCGCCCGCTTCCACCTGCCGTCGCGCAACGACATCGACGCCCGCATCGTCGCCGGCCCCGCGATCTTCGGAATCGGCTGGGGGCTCGGCGGCTTTTGCCCCGGACCGGCGCTGACCGCGCTCGGCCTTGGCGCGACCGGCACGCTCGCCTTCATCCCCGCAATGATCGTGGGTATGTGGATCGCAAGGCTTCTTGCCGAAGGAAAAACGGTTTCCCGCGCCGCCTGAAGGCGGTCGACCTCAGGTCCTCAGCGCCCGGTCGCGCGGGCCAGAATGACCGGATCGAGCCTGTCGCCCGCAAAGGCGACGAACTGGTCTGGCCGCACCAGAATGTAGCGCGCGCCATAGTCGGCCGTCTCGCCCGCCGCATCGTCCTTGACGACCGTCATCGGCACGCCCGCATTCTCGGCTGCCGCGCGGACGCTTTCGATCTCGTCATCGCTCCCGCCTCCAAGGCAAAGCAGGGTGAAATTCGCGCCGAGCCGGTCATAGACATTCTCGCCCGTCGACAGGCGGCGCGGCGCCAGATGATGTCCCGCCTGCGCCTTGAACACATGCCCGCCGATGGCGTTCGTCTCGCCGCCCGCCCCGCTCACGATCGGCGAGCCGCGATAATTCGGCTCGAAGGCGTTGACCTCCTCACGCGCGCCAGAGCCTCGCGCCGTCCATTCGCGCTCAAAGGCCGCGCGGTCGCGTTCGGGATCGTACGTTTTGAGGAAGGCCCGGTCGCTCTCGATCGCCTTTTCGATGAAATCCTTCGCCGTCGAAGCGAAGACCGGACGGCGCTCGGCGTCATAGCTGTCGAGCAGGTTCCCGCCCCCCCAACCGTTCAGCGTGGCCGCGAGCTTCCAGCCGAGGTTCCGCGCATCCTCGAAGCCGGTATTGATGCCGTAACCGCCATAGGGTGGATGGCTGTGCGCGGCGTCGCCGGCGATGAACACGCGGCCCTTTCGGTAGCTGTCGGCAATCGCGACGCGCAGGTCCCAGAAGCCGATATGCTCGAACTCGACGTCGAATTCCGCGCCCACCGCCCGGTGCAGATAGGCGGTGAAGTCGAAATTGTCCTTTGTCGTGTCAGCCGGCACCGGCGCGTGGAAGAACCAGGTGTTGCCGAGATCGACGCGGCCGAAGAACTGCCAGTAGCCCTTCAAGTCAGGGTGCAGCACATTGTAGAACGACTTGCCGGGAAAACGCTTCAGGAGTTCGTGCAGCCCCGTTGAGCGGAAGACGAGCAGCACCATCAGCTTGTCGTGGTCGGAGCGGGTCTGCGCGATGCCGGCCATGTCGCGCACGGCCGACTTGCTGCCGTCGCAGCCGACGAGATAGCGCGCGCGGATTTTGACCGGCTCACCGTCCTCGCGCGGAACGGCGGTCACCGTCACGCCGTCCGCGTCCTCGTCGATCGCCTCGCCCGAATAGCCGTAGAGCGTGTCGATCGCGTCGATGTCCGCTGCCCGCGCCCGCAGCACGTCCTCGGTCGCATATTGCGGCAGCCGCTCATTGTCGGTGAAGTAATAGGGGCGCACGAGTTCGCGCTGTAGCCAGTCATAGTGGTAGTCGCCGAGAAGCGTGCCGTAGGCAGTCAAGCCGCCGATGCCGTATTCCTTCGGCACGGTGCGCGCGGCGCGCAGTTCATCTTCCGCCCCCCAGAAATGGAAATGCTCCATCGTGCGCTGGGTCAGGTTCTGGCCCTTGGGCACGCGCTGCGGCGTCGGATAGCGCTCGACGACGAGCGTGCGGATGCCGCGTTGGCCAAGCTCGATCGCCAGCCCCATGCCGACGGGGCCGCCGCCGACAATCGCCACATCCGCCTGCCGTTCCATTTCGCCCGTCATCGTCATCCGTTCATTGATTGCATCGGGGGTCGGCGCGATCAGATCGCGCCGGCCTCCAGATAGACATGCTTGGTTTCGAGGAAGTCGTTCAGACCCTCGACGCCGTGGAGCCGGCCGAGACCCGACTGGCGATATCCGCCCGTCTCACCTTCGGCGAAGAGCCGGCCATGGCAGTTGAGCCAGACCGTGCCGGCGCGAACAGCGCGCGACATGCGCATCGCCCGGTTGAGGTCACGCGTGAAGACGCTCGCCGCGAGACCGTATTCGGTCGCGTTCGCCATCTTCACCGCCTCCGCCTCGGTCTCGAAGGTCTCGATCGACACGATCGGGCCGAAGAGTTCGTCCTGCACCAGGGGGGACGACAGATCGTCGATCCTGAACAGCGTCGGCGTCAGGAACGCACCCTTCGACAGCGGCCCGTCCGGCACGCCGCCCTTCAACACCATCTCTCCCTCGTCGCCGGCCTGTTCGATCAGCCGCGAGACGCGGTCGCGATTGCCCATGTCGATCAGCGAGCCCATCTGGCTCTGCGCATCGCCGCCCGGGCCAACCTTGACGGCCGAGAACGCCGCCTTGATCCGGTCGGTGAAGTCCTTCTCGATCGATTTCTCGACGAGGAACCGTGCCGCAGCGACGCAGATCTGACCCGCCATCACCAGCGAGCCGCCGGTCAGTTCGCGCACCGCCTGGTCGAGGTCGACATCGGCGAACACGGTCGCCGGCGCCTTGCCGCCGAGTTCGAGCGACAGGCGCTTCAGGGTCGGCGCGGCGCCCGCCATGATCCGCTTGCCGGTCGCGCTCGACCCGGTGAACGAGATGACGTCGACGTCGTTTGAGGCCACCAGCGCCTCGCCGACTTCGGACCCCTGCTCATTGACCGAATTGACGACGCCCTTCGGCAGCGACGGGCAATCGGCAAGGCAGCGCATGATCCGCGCATGGATCAGCGGCGTCTGCGGCGCCGGCTTGATCACGGTCGTGCAGCCGGCCGCAAGTGCCGGCGCCAGCGAGCGCGCGAGCAGAGTTACGGGCGCGTTCCACGGCACGATGATTGCCGCGACGCCCGCCGCCTCGCGGTTCATCATCGAGAAATTGCCGGGCATGGTCTCGATCGTGCGGCCGAGTACGGTGCGCGCGAGGCCCGCATAGTAGCGGATTTCCGAAATCGCGCCCATCGTCTCGCCCAGTGCCTCGCGTTTGAGCTTGCCGTTCTCGGCGACGACGCGGTCGGCGATTTCGTCCTTCGCCGCTTCCAGCCGGTCGGCGAATTCGAACAGCACCGCCGCACGCAATCGCGGCGACGACGCCCAGCCGGTCGTCTCGAAGGTTTCGCGGGCAAGCGCCGCCGCCTGGTCGACGAGCGCCCTGGTGCCCGGCTCATAGGCGCCGAGCACGCTTCCGTCGGCGGGGTTCAGGCTGTCGCGCGCGCCCGCGCCCTTCACCCATTCCCCGCCGATATAGTTGAGCGCGGTCGTCATGCCGCGCCGAGCCCCAGGAACTCGCGCGCATTGCCCTCGAAGAGCTTGGCGCGCAATTCGTCGGAGATGTCGAGTTCCTCAAGGATACGAATCGTCTCGCGAATATATATCGGTCCGCCTTCGGGATCGAACGGCGCGTCGGACGCGAACATGACGCGATCTTCGCCGAAGAACTCGATTGCGTGCTCGATCGCCCTGGCCGAGCCGAACGAGGCCGTGTCGGCATAGAATTCCTTGAAATAGTCGAGATGCGGACGCTTCAGCGCCTTGCGGACTTCTGCCAGGTCGCGGTCGGTCGTGCGCTTGCCCATCTGGTCCCAGCCGGGGCCGACGCGGCCCTCGAAGAACGGGATCATGCCGCCGGCATGGTGGGTCAGAACCTTCAGCCCCTCGAACCTGTCGAAGAAGCGCGAGAACACCATGCGTGCCATCGCCGCCGACGTCTCGTAGGGCCAGCCGAACGTCCACCAGATCTCGTATTCGGACCGGCTCTCGTTCTTGTAGTCGGCGAAATTCTCGCCGCGCGCCGGGTGCAGCCAGACCGGCTTGCCGGCCTTGGCCATATACTCGAAGAACGGGGCGTATTCGGGCAGGTCGACCGGATTGCCGGCGATGTTGGTGAAGATCTGCATTCCGGCCGCGCCCAGATCCTCGACCGCGCGGCGGCATTCGGCGACCAGGGCGTCGGGATTGTTCATCGGAGCGGTGCCGACGAAGGCCGGGAAGCGCTCGGGATATTTCCGGCAGAGTTCCGCCATCGAATCCGAGCCGATCTTCGACAGTTCGAGCGCCTTTTCGGGGCCGGCGAGCTTTTCGAGCGGCGGCGAGGCGAGCGAGAGGACCTGGCAATAGTCCGCGCCGAACATGTCCATCACCTCGAAGCGGCGGTCGAGGTCGGTCATCATCGGCACCGCGCCGGAGCGCATGGTGATGTCGGTCATCTCGCCGATATGGCCGATCAGCGCATCGAAAAACGGCTTCGGCCAGATGTGATTGAAAATGTCGATCTTCTTCATGGAACCTCCCTCGGCGATGGCCGAAGGATGCCTTCCCGGCGCCAGTCAAGTCAACAAATAATCTCATTCAATGAGATTTGTTCTCGCCATTTCCCACCCGTCCGCGCAGCAGGGTGTCACTCACCAGCCGCGCCGTCGCCTTCACGTCGGCCGCGATCCTCTCGATCGCCGCGCCGTCGACGAGATTGCCGGCGATGGTGACGCAGATGCTGGCGACCGGGCTGCGACCGGCATCGAAGACCGGCGCCGCGATACCGACGACGCCCGGCGTCACCTCGCCATAGGCCACGCTCACGCCCGCCTTTCGCACCTTCTTCAACTGCTCCATCACGTCCTCGACGCTGTTGCCGAGCCCGACCGCGCGCAGATCGTCCATGGTGCGCTCGACGAGCGGCACGAGATGCCGGCGCGGCAGGAAGGCCATGATCGAGCGGGCGATGGCCCCGCGCCCGAGCGGCATCGGGCGTCCGCGCGGATAGGACGAGAGCGGGTTCTTCGTCGAGGTGTCCGAATCGACGCAGAGCAGCCGGTTGCCGTACCAGCGCACCAGAAGCGCCGTGCAACTGTATTTCGATGTGAGATTCTTCAGATGCGCCGAGCCGTTGATGATCAGCGGGTCGGACTTGCGCATCAGATAGTCCATCTCGACCACTTTGGGGCCGAGCGTGAAACCGGTATTGGGCAGGGAGGTCAAAAGCCCCGCTTCCTTCAGCGTTTTCAGATACCGATAGAGCGTCGGCCGGCTGTAGCCCAGCTCCTCCATCAGCTCTTCCGGCGTCCACTCCAGACGGTCCTCGCTGAAGACTTCGAGGACGGCGAGAACCTTTTCGAGACTGTTGCCTGCCGTTTTCGTCAAGACACCGCCTGCGGATTGAGGACGCGCGCGCGCCGCCAGTCGGCGATCATCAGCACGACGCCGCCGATGACACCGGCGATGTCGGTGTATTCGGCGCCCGCGAAGGTGCCGGCCGGAACGAGCGCCAGGAGCCCGGACACGGCGAACAGGCCGCGCATGACGACGGGCAGCCTCGTCATGAAATAGCCCGCCAGCGCCGCCGATATCAGCCACACGCCCAGCGTCGCCGTGACGATCGCGACGGCGATGTCGACGGGTTCTCCGACCATGATCAGCGTCGGCGAATAGACGAAAAGGAACGGGACGATGAAAGCGGCCCAACCGAACTTCATCGATGCGAACCCTGTCGCCATCGGCGATGCGCGGGCGATGCCGGCGGCGGCGAAGGCGGCGATGGCGATCGGAGGGGTGATCATCGACATCATGCCGAAATAAAGGATGAACAGATGGGCGGCAATCGGGTTGATGCCGACCTCGATCAGCGCAGGCGCCACAAGCGCCGCGAGGAGCACATAGACGCCGAGAGTCGGCAGGCCCATCCCGAGCACGATGCAGATCGCCGCCGACAGCAACAGCAGGACGAACTTGTTGCCGCCGCCGAGCTGAACCAGCGCATAGGTCAGGTTGAACGACAGGCCGGTGACGTTGAGGATGCCGATGACGATACCGGCGGCCGCCGAGATCAGGATGATCTCGACGACGTTCCTGCCGGTCAGCGGCATCGTCTCCCACAATTCGCGCAGGCTCGGACGCTTCGATTGATAGCCGAACGCTAGCGACGTCGCGATGACGACGAGGCAGGAGACGAGCGCGGCGCGCTCCGGCTGCCAGTTGAGCGCGAACAGGCAATAGATGAGCACGGCGAAACCGAGAATGAAATGCCAGCCGCCGCGCACGATCTTGCGGTCCGGAATATCGGACTTGGCGACCCGCGAGATGCCGAGGCGCGCGGCGTCGAGATCGGCCTGGATGAACAGCGCCGCGTAGTAGAGCAGCGACGGCAACAGCGCGGCGAGGACCACCTGCGCATAGGACATCTGGAGGAATTCGGCCATCAGGAAGGCGGCCGCGCCCATGACGGGCGGCATCATCTGCCCCCCGGTCGAGGCCACCGCCTCGATCGCGCCGGCCTTGTGCGCCGGATAGCCGTCGCGCTTGATCATCGGAATCGTGACGATGCCGGTCGCCGCGACATTGGCGACGGCCGAGCCGGAAATCGAGCCGAAAAGCGCCGAGGCGACGACCGAGATCTTCATCGAGCCGCCGCGAAACCGGCCCATGCCGAGAAGCGCGGCATCGGTGAAGAATTTCGAGCCGCCGGTCGCGGCCAGAAGATTTCCGAACAGGATGAAGGCGACGACGACCGTCGCGGCGATCGACAGGGGCAATCCCAGAATGCCGTTGGAATCGAGCGCCATGTAGCCGGCAAGCCGTTCCCAGTCCTGCGGGCGGCCGGCCAGACGGCCTGGGAAAAGATCGCCGAAAAGCCCGTAGAAGAGAAACACGGCAATGATGATGACGAGCGCCCAGCCGGCCGCGCGGCGCACCGCTTCCAGGAGAAGCAGGATGATGATGATCCCCGGCACATAGGCCTGCGGCGGGCCGGCGAAGATCAGGTTCACGATCGCCGAATAGTTCCAGGTGACATAGGCCAGCGCGGCGAATGACAGCAATGCAGCCACGCAATCGTACCAGGGCGCGACGCGGCGTTCGGTGTCCCGTCGCGCCGGCAGCATCAGGAACGCGATCGGCAGGGCAAGCGCCAGGATCGCGCTCATGAATTGCTGGGGATAGAAGGCCACGCCCAGGGCGCGCGGCAAGGAAAGCGCCCAGGCGATCGCAAGCGCCGTCAACGCCACGGCGAGAAGGCCGGACAAGGGCCGCCAGACGGATTCGGGCAGGCTGCCTCGCGAACCGTTCTCGATGTCAGGATTCATCACGCATACTCTGGTCGCAGGATCGGGCTCTGGTCGAAGGATCGGGCGTTTCCGCAGCAACGGGGCCGGCTATGGCCGGGGGCCGCATCGCGGCCCCCGGCCATCGACACCTATTCCTGCCAGATGCCGACTTCCTTGTAGAACCGGATCGCGCCGGGGTGGAATTCCGACACACCCGTGTCGCTCGCCATGTCCGCCGGATCGAAAGCGTTGAAGGGCGGGAAGGTCTGCGCCATCGCTTCCTTGCTCTCGTAGATCGCCTTGGTCATCTGGTAGACCGTCTCCTCGTCGACGCCGGCATGGGTGAAGATCACCTGCGGGTAGGCGAAATAGGTTGCGGTTTCCTCGACGCCCGGCGCATTCGGGCCGGGCTCCATCGTGACGAAGAAGCCGACCGGCCAATGCTCGCGGATCGTGGCGAGATTTTCTTCGGTCTCCTCGATCGGCAGCGCGCGAAGGCCGCCCACGGCCGCATCCGCCTCGCGCACCTTGCCGGCGCCATGGGCGAAGATGAAGCCGACCGCGTCACCGGCGATGAAGGCATCGGCGCCGCCGACCACGCTCGGCACCTGCACCGGCTGCATGTCGGCCCGTGTCATGCCGGCGGTCGCATACATTGCGTCGAGTTGCGGAAGGATGGTGTTCTGCGCGGTGTAGCCATCGACCATCGGCTGGCCGCGCAGATCCTCGATGGAGCGGATGTCGCTGTCGGCGCGCACGAAGATCGCCTCGACCAGCGGCATGATCTGGCCGACGATGCGCAGGTCGGAATTGACCGAGCCCTCGAACCATTCCTTGCCTTCCAGCGCGTAGTTCACCTCCTGGAGGTTCGCCGCGCCGAACTCGATGCCGCCCGAGGCGACGAAGGGAATATACTGGTTCGGACTCGTCGCCGGCTGGATCGTGGCATTGATGCCGGCCTGGTTGGCGGCGTTGGCGACGGCCGTGCCGATATTGTGGAACAGCGAGCCTGGGTTGGACGTGGCGATGCCGACGGCCTGCGCCGAGGCCTGCCCGCCGGTGACGAGTGCGGCCGCAATGACGGCCGAGGCAAGTACATATTTCATCGGTTTCCTCCGGTTTGTGCCTCCGTACCGTCACCTCAAGACGATACAAAATCCCATAAAGAGAGATTTTGTGCGATTATGCACTTGCGTTTGGGCGGATGACAAGGCCATTTTTACCGTGGGGCAAGACAGGCTGCGGCAATGGCGGAATCGTGTGTTTCGTCATTGCCGCTCCTTCCCCGCACGATTTCGAGGAGACGAAGGGTGGAGACGATGGACGGTCAGAGACGCGGCGTCGAGGCGAAAACGGGAGCCGAAAGTCTTCTTCTCGGGCTGAAGGCGAGCGGCATCGACTACCTCTTCGCCAATGCCGGCACCGATTTTCCGCCCATCATCGAGGCGCTTGCGACGCTCGATCTGGGAGATGTCCCGATCCCCGTCACCGTGCCGCACGAAACCGCGAGCGTGGGCATGGCGCATGGCTACTACCTCGTCACCGACCGGATGCAGGCCACGATGGTCCACGTCAATGTCGGCCTTGCCAATTCGGTAATGGGCGTCATCAACGCGGCGAGCGACAACATTCCGGTCATGGTCCTGTCGGGCCGCACGCCGATCACCGAGCGCGGCCGCAAGGGCGCGCGCATGACGCCGATCCAGTACGGGCAGGAGATGTACGACCAGTCCTCGCTGGTCGCCGACAGCGTGAAGTTCCACTACGAGATGCGCTATCCCGAGCAGGGCGAGATCCTCGCCCAGCGCGCCGCCGTGCTGGCGCGATCCGAGCCCTGCGGCCCCGTCTATGTCAGCCTGCCGCGCGAGGCCCTGAGCGAGCGGGTACCCGAGAGCGTCGGCCGCGCGACCTCCATCCAGGCGGTCTCCACCCGCGCCTTTCCCGATCCCGATGCGATCGCGAAGGCCGCCGACTGGCTCGCGACGGCGAAACACCCCGTCGTGCTGTGCCAGCGCGGCGATCCGCAAGGCCGCGTCGGCGCCGCGCTCTCCCGCCTCGCTGCCGATTTCGCGATCGGCGTTTGCGAACCCTTCTCGATCCGCAACGTCATGGCGAGCGCGGACCCGATGTATCTCGGCAACGATCCGAAGGCGGCGCTCGACGACGCCGATTTCGTGCTCGTCGTCGACAGCGGCGTGCCATGGATCGAGGCTGTCCACCGGCCCGACGCAGCCGTGAAGATCGTCCAGATGGGCGCCGATCCGCAATTCGAGCGGATGCCGATCCGCGGCTACCAGGCCGACCTCGCCATCACCTCCGACCCCGCCGCCGGGCTTGAAGCGCTGCACGCGGCATTGTCCGGGAGGAAGGTCGAGACCGGCGCCCGCCGTGAGGCGATCGCCGCGCGTTCGACCGGGCGCCGCCGCGCCATGGATGAAACCATCGAGGCCGGCAAGGTGTCGCCGATGGGCGCGGAATGGCTGTCGAAATGCGTCTCCGACATTCTCGGCGACGAGGGCGTCGTCTTTTCCGAACTCGGCATCGTGCCGGGCGCCATCGACGCCAAAGGCCCCAACCGCGTCTTTTGCAACCCGCATTCGGGCGGGCTCGGCTGGGCGCTGCCCGCAGCCCTCGGCGCGCAGCTTGCCGACCGCGACCGGCTGGTCGTCGCCTGCGTCGGCGACGGCTCCTACATGTTCGCCAACCCGACCGCCTGCCACCAGATCGCCGAGGCGCTCGACCTGCCGCTTTTGACCATCGTCAAGAACAACGGGATGTGGAACGCGGTGCGCCGCTCGGTCGTCAACGCCTATCCGCAAGGGGCGGCCGCAAAGGCCAACCGGATGCCGCTGACTTCGCTCGAACCTGCGCCCGACTACACCATGCTCGCCGCCGCCAACCGCGCTCATGTCGAGCACGTCGAGCACGGGGCGGATTTGCCGGCCGCGCTCGAACGTGCATTGAAGGTGATCCGGGAAGAAAGGCGGCAGGCGATGATCGAGGTGCGCGTCGCGATCTCGGATCGCTACTGACCTATCCGCCCCGCCCGAATCCGCCGATCGGCAGTTCGGTCGTGTCCTTGACGGCTTCGAGCACGAAGCTCGACCGCGTGTCCTGGACGCCGGGCAGACGCAGGAGCACGGTCTGCGTCAGATGCGAATAGGCGTCGAGGTCGCGCGCGACGACGCGCAGCAGGAAGTCATACTGTCCTGCGATGACGAAGCAGCCGGTGATCGCCGGCTCGCGCGCCACAGCCGCCTTGAAGCGCTCCACGATGGCCTCGCCGGCCACCTGCGGCACCTTGACCTCGACATAGGCCGTCAGTCCGACGCCGAGCTTGCGCTCGTCGAGCAGCGCCACATAGCGACGGATCAGGCCGTCCGCTTCCAGTTGCTTGACCCGTCGCAGGCAGGGGCTCGGCGACATGCCGATCCGCTCGGCCAGGGCCACGTTGGACAGGCTGCCATCGCGCTGGAGTTCGGCCAGTATCTTGCGGTCGTTCTCGGATAGTTCGGTCATCATCTCGTTCACCTGGCGACCTATGCGCAATTTACGGACCGTACACCGGCAAAATCCGCTGAATTTAGACAGGAAATGCACGTCTGCCCGTCCTATCCTGCTCCAAACAGGAGGAAGCCACAATGACCGTCACCATCACCGGGCAGGACCTGACCATTTCCGACATCCGCGCCGTCGCGCTGGGCGCCAAGGTCGCGCTGACCGACGATCCCGCGATCCTCGCGCGCATCGAGAAATCGCGTGAAGTTATCCGCGGCGGCGTCGAGCGGGGCGAGCAGATCTACGGCGTGACGACGCTCTTCGGCGGCATGGCCGACCAGTATGTCGGCCCGGACCTCCTTGCCGACGTGCAGCGCATCGCGGTCTGGCAGCACAAGAGCACGACCGGCCCGCGCCTTCCCGCCGAGGACGTGCGCGCGGCGATGCTGCTGCGCGCCAATTCCTTCGTGAAAGGCGCGTCGGGCGTGCGCCGCGAGATCATCGAGCGCTACCTCGCCTTCCTCAATGCCGGCGCGCATCCCCATGTCCACCAGCGCGGCTCCATCGGCGCGTCGGGCGACCTCGTTCCGCTCTCCTATATCGGCGGCGCGGTGATCGGCCTCGACCCCGCCTTCCTCGTCGATTTGGGCGGCGAGACGCTGGACGCGCACGCGGCACTTTCCCGCCTCGGCCTCGCACCTCTCGCATTGCAGCCCAAGGAGGGGCTGGCGCTCAACAACGGTACGGGCGCCTGCACCGGCGTCGCCGCCAATGCCACGGCGCGTACGCTCGATCTCGCCTCGCTCGCGCTCGGCATCCACGCGCTCTATGCGCAGGCGATGCTGTCGACCGACCAGAGCTTCGATCCGTTCATCCACGCGATGAAGCCGCATCCCGGCCAGATCTGGGTGGCCCAGCAGATGGGCCGCCTCGTCGCCGGCTCGAAGGTGATCCGTTCGGAAGCCGCGGGCGGGCGCAGCCACCGCATGGGCAAGCTGATCCAGGATCGCTATTCGCTGCGCTGCCTGCCGCAATATCTCGGTCCCGTCGTCGACGGCATCGCCACCGCCGCGCGCCAGATCGAGACCGAGGCGAACTGCGCCAACGACAATCCGCTGATCGATCCCGATACCGGCGAAATCTTCCACACGGGCAATTTCCTCGCGCAATATACCGGCATCGCGATGGACGCGCTGCGCTATCATGTCGGCCTCATCGCCAAGCACATCGACGCGCAGATCGCACTTTTGATGACGCCGGAGTTCTCCTACGGCCTCAATCCCTCGCTCGTCGGCAACATGGAGGCCGGCATCAATGTCGGGCTGAAATCGCTCCAGATCGGCGGCAATTCGATGATGCCGCTGATGAGCTTTTACGGCCAGTCGATCGTCGACCGCTTCCCGACCCATGCCGAGCAGTTCAACCAGAACGTCAACAGCCAGGCGATGAACTCGGCCAACCTCGCCCGCGAGACCGTCGACGTGCTCGAGCATTATCTGGCGGTGGCGCTGATGATCGGCGTCCAGGCCGGCGAGCTTCGCGCCAAGCTAATCGCCGACAGCTACGACGCGCGCGAAATCCTCTCCGAGGCGACAACGCCGCTCTACGTGGCGGCGCGGCAGGCCGCGAGCGGCGCGCCGGACGCCGCCCGCCCGTTGCATTTCGACGATCTCGACGGCTTCATTCAGCCGAAGGTCGAGGGCATCCTCGCCGACATCGCCGGCGGTGGACATGTCATGGATGCGGTCGCAGAAATCCGCTCCGCCTGGTCCGATCTGTAGCGCTCATGTCACCGGAACACCACGAACCGGGACGGCCGGTAACAAGACGCACATTCAAAGTTGACACCTTAAGTCAACAATTATAGCTGGACGTTGATCGTCCTACCCAGCCACCCGGCAAGGCACGCGGCGAATTTTGGCTCAAGTGTTTTCCGGGGGACGGAATGAAGGCGCGTTTGTTTGCGGCCGCGAGTGCGGTATTGGTGTTGGGGTCGGGCGCTCAGGCGCAGGACGCGACGGTTCTCGAAACGCTCGTCGTCGAAGGCGGCGAGGCGCAGGAGACCGGTGGTCCGAAGGGCGAGACGATCGCCCAGGAATCGTCCTCGGCGACGAAGACCGGCACCCCGATCATCGAGACGCCGCGCTCGGTCAACGTCGTCACCGAACAGCGCATCGCCGATCAGGGAATGCAGTCCGTGCAGGACGCGCTGCTTTATACGCCTGGCGTCTTCGGCGCGACCTTCGGCTACGACTCCCGCGGCGACTGGTCCTATATCCGCGGCGTCTCGCCGGTCCAGTACCGCGACGGCTTGCAGGAAATCTTCGGCTTCTACAACAATGTCCGCCCGCACCCCTATGCGCTGGAGCGCGTCGACATCGTCAAGGGACCTGCCTCCACCCTCTACGGCCAGAGCTCCATCGGCGGCATCGTCAATCTGACGAGCAAGATGCCCGAGGCCGAGACGAGCCGCGAGGCCTTCGTCGAATACGGCACGCACGACCGCAAGCAGATCGGTCTCGACATGACCGGCGCGCTCGATGCCAACGGCGAATTCCTCTACCGCTTCGTCGGCGCCTTCCGCGATTCCGACAGCCAGGTCGATTTCGTCGACGACAATTCCTACGTCTTCGCGCCGTCCTTCACCTGGGCGCCGAGCGAGGATACGAGCCTGACGGTGCTGTTCAACGCGCAGCGCAACGAAACCGGCACGTCGACGCAGTTCCTGCCCTGGCAGGGCACCGTCTTCCCCGCTCCGAACGGCCCGATCGCCGACAGCGTCTTCCTGTCCGAGCCCGGCTTCGACCGCTACGACACCGAGCAGAAGGCCGTCACCGCGATCTTCGACCACCGCTTCAACGAGGTCTGGTCGATGAGCGCGCGGGCGCGCTATTCGGACAGCAATGCCGAATATTACACGATGTATCCGCTTTTTCGCCCGACCATCAATCCGGACGGGCGCACCATCAACCGCATCGTCTACGTCTCGGAAGCAGACGTTCAGGCCTTCACGGGTGACGTCCGCTTCAACGCCAACACCTTCACCGGCGCACTGGAACACAAGATCGCCTTCGGCGTCGATCAGCAATATGCCAATCTGGGCAATTCAAGCTTCTACGGTCCTGCATCGCCCATCGATCTCTACGAGCCGGTCTACGGCAATCTGCCGGTCGTACCGGGCCTCTCGCCGCGCACCGTCACCAACACGCGCCAGACCGGTTTCTATGTCAGCGACCAGATCCGCTATGACCGCCTGTTCGTCTCGGGCGGCCTGCGCTACGACATCGCCCGCGACGGTACGGGCAAAACCGACAAGGTCCTGTCGAAGGATGTCGGCCTGCTCTACGCCTTCGACAACGGCATCTCGCCCTATGTCAGCTACGCCGAATCCTTCCTGCCGACCGGCGGCGTCGACGCATCGGGCAATCCGTTCCGTCCCCGGCGCGGCGACCAGATCGAGGCGGGCATCAAGTACCAGCCGGTCGGCTCGGCCTCGATTTTCACGGCAGCCGTCTTCCAGATCGAGGAAAACGGCCGCCTCGTCGGCGATCCGGTCAATCCCGGTTTCCAGGCCCAGCTCGGCGACGTGACGATCAAGGGCTTCGAATTGGAGGCGCAGACGAAGATCAACGAGGAGTTCGAGCTTCTCGCCGGCTATTCCTATCTCGACACAAGGACCTCCGCCGGCTTCCGCCTCGCCAGCACGCCGACCCATCTGGCGAGCGCCTGGGGCACCTGGCGTCCGGGCGGCGAGTGGGAAGGCTTCAAGGCGGGCGCAGGCGTGCGCTATGTCGGCTCCAGCCTCGACGGCGCCGACAACGTCAAGACGCCGTCCTATGTGCTGGCCGACGCGATGATCGGCTACGAAGCGGAAAACTGGGACGTGACGCTCAACGCGCGCAACCTTTTCGACAAGAAGCACGTCACCACCTGCCTTGCGCGCGGTGACTGCTTCTACGGCGAGCGCCGCACCGTCGCCCTCAAGCTCACCTCGAAGTTCTAGAGGCGGGCATGGGCGTCGCGCTCGACCGGGCCGGAGCCGAGACCGCGTTCATCGACGCGGTCCGCACGGCCATGCCGGGTATCGACGCCGAGTTTTCCGCGACGCCTTCGGGCTGGCTCGGCGCGGACGCGGACGACGCCGTCATCGCCCGCCTTCATGACGAGATCGCGGCCGGCTTTGCGCCCGCCGGCCGCGCCTATCATGCGGTGCGAAGCTGGTCGATGCTGGTCTGGCAGCCAGCCATGTCCGGCATCATGGCGGTTCACCGGCAGAGCCTCGCTTTGCCGATCGACCGCATGGGCCAGTGCGTCGCAAATGGCGGCGTCTACGGCTTTCGCCTGCCGGCAGGCCAGAGCCTGCGCATCGACCTTCCTGACATGATCGACCTGACCGCGAGCCGCATCCGCGCGATCGCCGATCATCTTTATGCCGCGCTTTGCGCCGTCGCGCCGGTCAAGGAGAAGATCGCCTACCGGCTTCTCGCCGACCGCATCCTGGGAACGCTCGTGCATCTCCACGCACACGAGCCGCATCTCGACGTCTGCGCCCATGCCGATCGCTGGCTCGATGCGGCCGGCCTTTCGGGCATGAGCGCGCTTGCCGATGTCCGTCTTTCCAGCGGCGCGCTGCATCCCGTCCTCGACCGCAAGCAGTGCTGCCTTCATTATCTGTGCAAACCCGGCACGCTTTGCCAATCCTGCCCGAAACAGCCACGCGCGCTTCGCACGGAGCGGATGCAGGCCTATTGGAGCGCCCATGCTTGACTTGTCCGACATCGAGATGCGCCACGGCGCACGCGCCGTCCTTTCCGTGCCCGAACTTTCCATTTCCGGCAGCGCCTTCACCGCCATCATCGGCCATAACGGCTCGGGCAAGTCGACGCTGATGAGCCTGATGGCGCGCCAGCAAAAGCCGACCTCCGGCCGCCTTTGCCTCGACGGCGCCGATCTTTCCGCGCTTTCGCAGCGCGACCTCGCGCGCCGCCTCGCTTTCCTGCCGCAGCAGCTTGCCGACGTGCCCGGCCTCGACGTGCGCGAACTGGTCGGGCTCGGGCGCTATGCCTGGCGCGGCGCGCTCGGCATCTGGAAGGACGAGGACCGGCAGGCCGTCGAGGAGGCGCTTGCCGCGACCGACCTCACCGGCTTCGCCTCGCGCATGGTCGACCAGCTTTCCGGAGGCGAGCGCCAGCGCGCCTGGATCGCGATGCTGATCGCGCAGCAATCGCCGCTGCTCCTGCTCGACGAGCCGACCTCCGCGCTCGACCTCGTCCACCAATATGGCGTCATGTCGCTCCTGCGCGGCCTCAACCGTTCGGCCGGACGCGGCGTCGTCGTCGTCCTCCACGACGTCAATCTCGCCGCGCGCTTCGCCGACCGCGTGATCGCGCTCAAGGACGGCCGGATCGCCTTCGACGGCCCGCCGGCCGAGCTGATGTCGGGGCGGCTTCTCACCGATCTCTACGGCATCGATATCCGGCTCCTGCCGCATCCCGACGACGCCCATCCGATCGCGATCGTGGCCTGACGATGCAAGGCATTTCCCGCCGCGCCGTCCTTGCGGGCCTTCTTGGCCTTGCGACGCCCGCCTTCGCGCAGACGACGATCACCGACAGCCGGGGAACGCAAACCTTCGACGCGATCCCGCAGCGCGTGATCGCGCTGTCCTGGGCCGTCGTCGAACAGCTCGTCGAGCTCGACGTTCCGCTTCTCGCCGTCGCCGACCCCGAGGGCTACGGCCTCTGGGTCGTCCAGCCGGCGCTAGAACCGGGGGTCGAGAATGTCGGGCGCCGCAACGAGCCCAATGTCGAGCGCATCGCCGAACTGAAGCCCGATCTCATCGTCATCTCCGACGACCAGGGCGAACTCGCGCCCGTGTTCGAGCGCATCGCGCCGGTCGTCCATTTCAAACTGTTCAGCCTCGACCACGACAATGCCGCCGCCACGCGCACCAGCTATCTCGAACTTGCGCGCCTGTTCGACCGCGAGGAACTCGCCCGCGAACGCCTCGCGGGGCTGGATGCGCATCTTGATGAGCTTCGCGGCAAGGTCGAAAGCCATTTCGGCGGCGACCTGCCAAAGGTCACGGCGATCAGCCTGATGGACCAGGCGCGTGTACGCGTTCATGGCGGCAATTCGACGTCGCAGGCCGCGCTTATGGCGCTCGGTCTCGAACCCGCCTTCCCTCAGCCTGCGACCACATGGGGCTTCATCCAAAAGCGTGTCGAACAGCTTGGCACGGTGGAGGACGGCATCGTCTTGAACATCGATCCCTTCCCCGACGCCGACATTCTCTTCGCCTCGCCGCTCTGGAACGCGATGCCCTTCGTGCGCGCCGGCCGCTTCGCGCGCGTCAAGCCAAGCTGGACCTTCGGCGGCGCATTCTCGATCGGCTATCTTGCCGAAGCCTTCACCGAAGCGCTCTTGACCATCGAGCCATGACGACGCGCATCGCCCTTTGCCTCGCCGCGCTTCTCGCCGCGACGCTGATCCATCTCGGCGTATCGAGCCCGCTGCCGCTGGCGCAGAAATGGGCATTGGCGACGGGCCACGCGCCGGATCTCTTCGAGGAAGTCCGCTTCTACCATTCCGTCCTGCCGCGCCTTGCCATGGCGCTTCTGGCCGGCGCCGCGTTCGGCCTGTCCGGCGCGATCATGCAGGAGGCGACGCAGAACCGACTCGCCTCGCCGATGACGCTCGGCGTCTCGGCCGGCGCCCGCGTCGGGCTTTATGCCGCGACCGTCTTCCTGCCGGGCCTTGCCGCCGCCTATGGCGAATGGTTCGCGCTCGCCGGGGCGTCGGCCACCATGGTCCTCGTGCTCGCCATCGCCGGCCGGCAGGGCATCGGCGGCCTGCCGATCGTGCTTGCCGGCATGGCGCTCAATCTGCTGCTGTCGGCCATCGCCGTCGCGCTCATCATCATGAACGAGTTCTATGTCCGCCACCTCTTCGTCTGGGGCGCGGGCGATCTCACCCAGATCGACTGGCAGGGCGTCGCCTGGCTCTGGCCACGGCTTTTGATCGCGCTGCCCTTCGCGCTGGTTCTCGCCCGCCCGCTGACGCTGCTGCGGCTCGGCGAGCAAGGGGCTTCGGCAAGGGGCGTGCCGATCCTTCAGGTACTGGCGCTGGCGCTGTTCGTCGCCCTGTGGCTGACGGCGACCGTCGTCGCCATCGTCGGCGTCATCGGCTTCATCGGCCTCATCGCGCCCAACATCGCCCGGATGGCCGGCGCGCGCGGCACGCTCGACCGGCTCCTGACCAGCATCGCGCTCGGCGCGGCGCTGATGGTCGGCACCGACGCCATCGCGCTTTACGGCTCCAACTTCACCGCCGACATGATCCCGAGCGGGGCCACCGCCGCCCTCGTCGGCGCGCCGGCGCTGATCTGGCTTGCCGCCTCGCAGATGAAGGCGCGCGACCATCTGCGCTTTTTCCTTCCCAAAGGGCGCGAGCGCATGTCGATGCCGGCGCTCGCCCTCCTTGCACTCATCGCCGCCGCATTTCTGGCCGCCTCTTTCGCCATCGCCGTCACCGGCGAGGGCTGGCGCGTCGAATGGCCGAGCGAGCTCGTCTTCGCGCTGCGCTGGCCGCGCATCGCCGCCGCAGCCACCGCAGGCATCGCCATGGCCATCGCCGGCGTCGTCCTCCAGCGCCTGATCCGCAACCCGCTCGCCAGCCCCGACATCATGGGCATGACCTCCGGCGCGACCCTCGCCCTTGTCGCCAGCGCCATCATCGCGGGCGGGTCGATCCACGATGCCGGCGCCGGCGTCGCCGTCCTCGGCAGCGCGGCGGTGCTCGGCCTGCTCATCCTCTTCGGCCGGCGCACCGACTATGCGCCCGGCATCATGGCGCTTGCCGGCATCTCGCTCGCCGCCCTTCTCGACGCCATCGTGCAGTTCGTCATCGCAGGCGGCGGCGAGGAAGCCTTCGCCATCATCGGCTGGCTTTCCGGCTCGACCTACCGGGTACAGGCCAGCGAGGCGCTGCTGCTGGTCGCCGGCGCGGCGCTCTTCCTCGCCATCGGCCTTCTTGCCCGCCGGCCGCTGACGCTCATCATCGCCGGCGACACGCTCGCCGGCTCTCGTGGTCTCTCCGTTTCAGCGGCCCGGCTCGGAATGCTGGTCTTTTCCGCGACGATCACCGCCGCCGTCACCTCGGTCATGGGGCCGATCGCCTTCGTCGGCCTCATCTCTCCGCATCTGGCCTCGCTTCTGGGCGCGCGCCGCGCGGCCGACCAGATCGTCGCTGCCGCGCTGATCGGCATGTCGCTGCTGACCGTCTCCGACTGGCTCGGCCGCTCCCTGCTCTATCCCGCGCAGCTTCCCGCCGGCACCACCGCGGCGATCATCGGCGGCAGCTATTTCGTGTTCCTGCTCGCCCGCCGCGCGCGATGACCGCGATAAAGCAAGTGTGATCCGGCGCGTGCAACATGCGCCGCTCCGCTTCGTTGGAGTTGCGACCACGCATTAACGGGAGCACGCTCATGTCTAATCTCACAACCCGCCTTCTCGCCTCGACCGTCCTGACGGTCGGGCTGATAGCCGGCCCGGCCTTCGCGCAGGACGATGCCGCCGGCCCGGTCGAAACCGCCGAGGCCAACGCGCCGGACCAGGAGCCCGCCTTCCCCGAGCAGACCCGCGCCGACCAGCCGGGCGACATGCCCGAGGTCGACGTCCAGACGGTCGCCGAAGACCTGCCGCATCTCTGGTCGATGGAGTTCCTGCCGGACGGGCGGATGCTCGTCACCGCCAAGGAGGGCGCGATGCACATCGTCACGCCCGAAGGCGAGGCCGGGCCGGAAATCTCCGGCCTGCCGGAAGTCGACGCCCGCGGGCAGGGCGGCCTGCTCGACGTCGTGCTCGCGCCGGACTTCGAGGAATCCAGCCGCATCTTCTTCTCCTTTTCCGAGCCGCGCGACGACGGCAACGGCACCTCCGTCGCCTCCGCCACGCTCGTCACCGACGAGGAGAATGGCGGCGCGCTCGAGGATGTGGAAGTCATCTTCCAGCAGACGCCGAGCTATGACGGGACGATGCATTTCGGCTCGCGCCTCGAGATCACCGACGACGACGCGCTCTACATCACCGTCGGCGAGCGCTCGGACGAGCCGATCCGCGATCAGGCGCAGGATCTTGAAAGCGGCCTCGGCAAGATCTTCCGCGTCACGCTCGACGGCGAGCCGTTCGAGGGCAATCCCTTCATCGACGAGGAGGGCGCGCAGCCCGAGATCTACAGCTACGGCCACCGCAACCTGCAAGCCGCCACGCTCGACGGCGAAGGGCGTCTTTGGACCGTCGAGCATGGTCCGAGGGGCGGCGATGAATTGAACATGCCGGAAGCCGGCCTCAACTATGGCTGGCCCACCATCACCTACGGCGTCGCTTACAGCGGCGAGCCGGTCGGCGAAGGCATCACGCAGATGGATGGCATGGAACAGCCCGTCTACTATTGGGACCCCGTCATCGGCCCCTCGGGCATGGATGTCTACGAAGGTGAAGAATTCCCTGAATGGGAAGGCGCGATCCTGATCGGCGGCCTCGTCACGCAAGGCCTCGTCGTCCTCGACCTGGAAGGCGACCAGGTCGCGAGCGAAGCGCGCATCCCGCTCGAAGCGCGCATCCGCGACGTCCGCGTCGGCCCCGACGGCGCCGTCTATGCGGTGACGGAAGACCGCGACAGCGGCGCATCGACGATCCTGCGCCTTGCGCGCGCGCAGGACTGATCCCCTGTGACGCGAAAAACAGGAGAGGCGGCCTTTGCGGGCCGCCTTTCTTTTCGCGAAACGTCTTTTAGAACAATTCCAACTTGACGAATTTGATCATGTTTACGTTGACAACCGGCAGCACAATGCTTTTGTAAAGGAAGCGGCTCCCCGAAGGCCGCTTGGTGAAGTCCGGGCCTTGAACCTGGGTGGAACGTCTGGATGTCCTCGGCGCATCGTCGCCGAACAGTCGTGCGCCCCGGTCCGGACAAGCCGGTCAATGATCAGGGTCGTGTTCGCAATGCTTGTGTGTAGCTGCAACATCATCACGCTCAAGGAAATCGAGGCGGCGATCGTCTCGCTTCTGGATGCCGATCCGTGGCAGCTCATCGTGCCGGCCAAGGTCTATCACTCGCTCCAGCAGCGCGGTCGCTGCTGCGGCTGCTTCCCGAACGTCGTCGAGACGATCATCCGTGTCACCGAGGAATATCACCGGCGATCGGTAGACAGCGGCGACGAGGTCGTTACATATCTTGATCGCGTGCGCGGTCTGCGCGATCAATTCGGGAGCATGAGCCATGAAGGGCGAACCAAGGATCATCGAGCGGCTTAACGAAGCCCTCTTTCTGGAACTGGGAGCGGTAAACCAGTACTGGCTGCACTATCGGCTTCTCGACGATTGGGGCTACGGCAAGCTTGCCAAGAAGGAGCGCGCCGAATCGATCGAGGAAATGCACCACGCCGACAGGATCATCGAGCGCATCATCTTCCTCGAGGGCCATCCGAACCTGCAAAAGGTCGGCGCCCTGCGCATCGGCCAGAACGTCAAGGAAGTGCTCGAGGCCGACCTTGCCGGCGAATACGACGCCCGCACTTCCTACAAGAAGTCGCGCGAGATCTGCCAGGAAATGGGCGACTACGTGACCATGAAGCTGTTCGAGGAACTTCTGGCGGACGAGGAAGGCCATATCGACTTCCTCGAAACCCAGCTCGAACTGCTCGAAAAGCTCGGCGACGAGAAATACGGCCAGCTCAACGCCGAACCGGCCAACGACGCCGAATAGCTGGTCCGGCTCGGAATATTGTCGAAAAGGGCGGTCAAACGTGGCCGCCCTTTGTCTTTGTTTATAGTCGGTTTGGCCGGTTCGGGTTACGCCCGCGCATCCATTTGACAGTCAGGTCAATTTGCATCGCGCGGAGGCCGGGGCCATCGTCTATCTTCATGCCTTCCTCGACTATCTCGGGACGCTGAACATCTTCCAGTGGTTCGGCCTCGCGGCTGCGCTCGCCGCCGTTATCTGGTCGATCTGGTGGGCCTACCAGCCCGATGACTAGATCGCCATGCATGGTTGCGCTCCGACGCTCAGATCGCGCGCGTCTCACGCCAAGGTGAGGATTTCGGCCCGGTTCGTGCGTTGACGCTCGGCTGGCCGCCATGCTCAATCGGCCCTGATTTGTACCCGGTCGATGATGGGAGAGCCCGGTGATGAAACGTCTTCTCGCGGCGGCGGCAGTCGCTGCTGCAATCCTTGTGCTGCCTGCGGCCGCCGATCCGAACCCGAAGGACTGGAACGCGGTCACGGAGGCGGCACGCGGCCATACCGTCTATTTCAACGCCTGGGGCGGCTCGCCCAACATCAACGCCTATATCGAATGGGCGGCCGGCGAACTCGAGAATCGCTACGACATCGACCTCATCCATGTGAAGCTCGACGATACGGCCAACGCTGTCGCGACCGTCGTCGCCGAGAAAGCGGCAGGCCGAAGCGAGGACGGCACGATCGATCTCGTCTGGATCAATGGCGAGAACTTTGCCGCCATGAAGCGCCAGTCGCTGCTGTTTTCGCCCGGCTGGGCGGAGGATCTGCCGAACTGGCGTTTCGTCAATTTCGAGAACCAGTCCACCATCCGCACCGATTTCACCGTGCCGGTCGAAGGGCTGCAAAGCCCGTGGGGCATGGCGAAGCTCGTCTTCTTCCATGACACGGCGAACACGCCAGCCGCGAGGATGCCGCAATCGGCCGACGAATTGCTGCAATGGGCGCGTGAGAACCCCGGCCGGTTCTCCTATCCGCAACCGCCGGATTTCATCGGCTCGTCCTTCGTCAAGCAGGTCCTTTCGGAAAAGGTCGCGGACCGCGCCGTGCTGCTGGAGCCCGTCGACGAGGCGAGTTTCGACGCCGTTGCAGCTCCCGTCTTCGAATATCTCGACGAACTGCATCCGCTGATGTGGCGGCAGGGCCGCGCCTATCCGCAGAACTATCCGGCAATGAAGCAGCTTCTCGCCGACAACGAGGTCGACATCATCTTCGCCTTCAATCCGGCCGAAGCCTCGGTGGGCATCGCCAATGGCGAGTTGCCCGACACCGTGCGCTCCTTCACCTTCCCGGCGGGCACCTTGTCGAACACGCATTTCGTCGCGATCCCCTATAATTCGTCGGCAAAAGAGGCTGCCCTGGTCACCGCAAACTTCCTTCTTTCGCCGGAGGCCCAGGCGATGAAGCAGGACCCGAATGTCTGGGGCGACCCGACCGTTCTCGCGCTCGACAAGCTCGACGCCGAGGATCGCGCCCGCTTCGAGGCGCTCGATCTCGGCATCGCGACGCTCGCGCCCGACGAACTCGGGCCGGCCATCGACGAGCCGCATCCCACCTGGATGGACCGGCTCGAGGACGAATGGCGCCGGCGCTACGGCGTCGCCAATTGATCCAGCCGCGCGACGGCGTCGCGCGGCTGGCGCGGCTCGGTCCACCATTGACGCTGGCAATCCTGGCGGGGCCGATCCTCGCCGGGCTCGCCGGCACCATATTGCCCGCATTCGGCTATCTGCCGGCGCTCGGCGGCTCCACTTTCGGCCTCGATGCCTTCACGACACTCTTCGCAATGCCGGGCATGGTTCGTTCGGCCGCATTGAGCCTCACCACCGGGCTGGCCTCGGCCGGCATCTCGCTTCTCATCGTCATGGTCTTCGTCGCCGGCTGGGCCGGCACGCGCTCCTTCGCGCGCGTCCAGTCGATGGTTTCGCCTCTACTGTCCGTGCCGCACGCCGCCGCCGCCTTCGGCTTCGCCTTCCTGATCGCCCCGTCCGGCCTTCTCGCCCGTCTCGTCTCGCCCGGCTTCACCGGATGGGAGCGTCCTCCGGACCTCCTCGTCATCAACGATCCGAACGGCCTCACGCTGATCGCGGGGCTGGTGGTCAAGGAGGTGCCGTTTCTCCTCCTCGTCACGCTCGCCGCCCTGCCGCAAATCCGGCTCGCCGAGACGCGCGCGCTTGCCGCCGCGCTCGGCTATGGCCGCATCGCAGGCTTTCTCTATCTCGCCTGGCCGGCGATCTACCGGCAGATCCGCCTGGCCGTCTTCGCGGTCATCGCTTTCGCGGCCGCCGTCGTCGACGTGGCGATCATTCTGGGACCGAACGCGCCGGCCACGCTTGCCGTGCGTCTCGTTGGCTGGATGAACGACGCCGATCTGTCGATGCGCTACGTCGCCGCCGCTGGCGCCTTGCTGCAACTGGCCGTCGTCGTCGCAGCGCTCGGGCTGTGGCTTCTGGCGGAACGCCTTCTTGCCCGCCTGCGCGAGGCTTTGGCCGCCCGCGGAACCCGGATGCGCCACGATGGCGGCCTTCGCCACGGCGCGCTCGGCCTGATGACGCTCTCGGGTACGGTCATCCTGTCCGGGCTCGTCGCGCTCGGACTCTGGTCGATTGCGGGCCTGTGGCAGTTTCCAGATCCGCTGCCGTCCACATACACGCTCAAGCCATGGATGGACACGCTTCCCCGCGTGGCCCGGCCCCTTGCGACGACGCTCGGTGCGGCAGCGCTTTCCACGCTGATCGCCGTCGCACTGACGCTTCTTTGCCTTCTGCGCGAGCGCGATACGGGCCGCACGGGCGGACGACGGGCTTTGGGTCTCGTCTATCTGCCCCTGATCGTGCCGCAGGTCGCCTTCCTCTTCGGCCTGCAATTCCTGTTTCTCTCGCTCGGCTTCGTCGCCAGCTTCGTCGGCCTGGTGCTGGCGCATCTGGTCTTCGTCCTGCCCTATGTCTTCCTGTCGCTGTCCGATCCGTGGCGCGCCTTCGATCCGCGCTACGAGGCGGTTGCCGCCGGGCTCGGCAAGCGCCGCTGGCGCACGCTTGTGTCCATCCGCCTGCCGATGCTCGCCCGGCCGATCCTCACCGCCGCCGCGGTCGGCTTCGCCGTCTCGGTCGGGCAGTATCTGCCGACCCTGCTCATCGGCGCCGGCCGCCTGCCCACCATCACCACCGAGGCCGTCGCGCTCGCCTCCGGCGGCGCGCGGCGCACGATCGGCATCTACGCCTTCCTGCAGATGCTGCTGCCAGCCATCGGCTTTGCCATTGCGATCGGCCTGCCGGCCCTGCTATTTCGCAATCGCCGCGCCATGCAATCCTGAGATGACCCCATGAACGGGCTGACGCTCGACACCATCACGATCGCGCTCGGCCAGCGGCCGTTGCTGGCGATCTCGGCGCGCGTCGCGCCGGGCGAGACGCTGACCGTCATGGGGCCGTCCGGTTCGGGCAAGTCCACCCTTCTCGCCTATATCGGCGGCTTCCTCGCGCCTGAATTTTCCGCTTCCGGCCGCGTTCTTTCGGGCGAGGCCGACATGACGGGACTGGCGGCGGAAGACCGTCACGCCGGCCTTCTGTTTCAGGACCCCCTCCTCTTTCCGCACATGTCGGTGGCCGGCAATGTCGCCTTCGCCTTGCCGGCGAATATAAAGGGCCGCGCCGCCCGGCTTGAACAGGCCGAAGCCGCGCTCGCCGATGTCGGCCTCGCGGACTATGGCGCACGCGATCCGGCCACCTTGTCGGGCGGGCAGAAGGCGCGCGTGGCGCTCGCCCGCACGCTCGTCTCCCATCCGCGCATGATGCTTCTCGACGAGCCCTTCTCCAAGCTCGATTCCGGCCTGCGCGCGCAGATCCGCGACCTCGTCTTCGCCAAGGCGCGCGCCGCCATGCTGCCCGTCATCCTCGTCACGCACGACGCGGCCGACGCGAAAGCCGCCGGAGGGCAGGTCGTCACCATCGGCGAGGATTCATGAGCCTGCCCCGCCTGCCGGTCAGCGCCGTACTTGGCGAAGTGTCCGCCGCGCTTTCGATCCATGGCAAGGCCGTGCTCGTCGCTCCGCCCGGCGCCGGCAAGACGACGATCGTGCCGCTCCACCTCCTGCAATCGGGCCTCGCCGGCAGCGGCCGCATCCTCCTCCTCGAACCGCGCCGCCTCGCCGCCCGCGCCGCCGCGCGCCGCATGGCGAGCCTCGTCAGCGAGGAAGTCGGCGCCACGGTCGGCTACGCGATGCGGATGGATTCAAGATCCGGGCCGAAGACCCGTATCCTCGTCGTCACCGAGGGCATCCTGGCCCGCATGATCCTCGACGATCCGGAGCTTTCCGGCATTTCCGCCATCCTCTTCGACGAATTCCACGAACGCTCGCTGGACGGCGATTTCGGCCTCGCTCTGGCGCTCGACATCGCCGGCGCGTTGCGCCCGGACCTGAAGCTTCTCGTCATGTCCGCTACGATCGACGGCGCGCGCGTGGCGTCCCTGCTCGGCAATGCGCCGGTCGTCACCAGCGAGGGCCGCAGCTTCCCCGTCGAAATCCGCCATCGCGACCGGCCCACGACGGTCCGGATCGAGGACGCCATGGCCGACGCGATCCGCTATGCGCTCACGGAGGAGACCGGCAGCATCCTCGCCTTCCTGCCGGGCCAGCGCGAGATCGAGCGCACCGCCGAGCGGCTCGAGGGTCGAATCGGAACCGATTGCGACGTCATAGCGCTTTATGGCGGTCTTGCCGGCACGGCGCAGGACGAGGCGATCCGGCCGCCGGCGCCGGGCCGGCGCAAGATCGTCCTCGCCACCTCCATCGCCGAAACCTCGATCACCATCGACGGCGTGCGCATCGTCATCGATTCGGGCCTCGCGCGCGTGCCAAAATTCGAACCCGCCACCGGCCTGACGCGGCTGGAGACCGTACGCGTCTCGCGCGCTTCCGCCGACCAGCGCACCGGCCGCGCCGGACGCACGGAACCCGGCATCGCCATCCGGCTCTGGCGGGCCGAACAAACCGCGTCGCTCGCGCCTTTCTCCACGCCCGAAATCCTCGAAGCCGACCTTTCCGGCCTGCTGCTCGACGCCGCCGCCTTCGGCGTCGCCGATCCGACCACCTTCGCCTTCCTCGACCCGCCGCCGGCCGCAGCCCTCGCCGAGGCCCGGACCCTCCTCGTCAGTCTGGGCGCGCTCGACGAAGACGGCCGTTTGACGGATGCGGGCAACAGGATGCGCAAGCTGGCGCTGCCCGTCCGCCTCGCGCACATGGTCGCCGAAGCCGCCGATCCCCGCCTCGCCGCCCGCCTCGCCGTGCTGTTGACCGAACGCGGGCTCGGAGGCACGAGCGTCGATCTCGAAACGCGTCTTCGTCGCTTTGCCGGCGAAAAAGGCCAGCGCGCGGACGCGGCAAGGGAGTTGGCAAAACGGTTGGCAGGTTCTTCGTCGAAACCCCCACCCCGCACCCCTCCCCACAAGGGGGAGGGAGACGCCAGCGGCTCCGCCATCTCCAACACCTCAATGCCAGGCTCCCAATCCCAAGGTAACGGGCCGACGCCCACGTCTCCCTCCCCCTTGTGGGGAGGGGTAGGGGGTGGGGGTCCCAACGAAAAACACTCCGCCTCCCCCGGCACCACCCTCCTTCTCGCCTATCCCGACCGCGTCGCCAAGGCCCGCGGCGCGCATGGCCATTTCGTCCTTGCCAACGGTCGCGGCGGCACGGTCGACGCGGCCGATTCCCTTGCAGCCGCCCCGTTCCTCGTCGTCGCCGACCTTCAGGGTCGCGCCCAGAACGCCCGCATCGCGTCTGCCGTCGCGATCGGCGAGGACGACATCCGCTTCGTTCTCTCGGATCGCATCGAGACCGTCCGCGAAACCCATTTCGACGCCACCAAGGGCTCGGTGCGCGTTCGCGAGACCGAGCGCCTCGGCGCCATCGTCCTCGCCGAGCGCCAATTGCCCGCGCCGAAGGGACCGGACGCCGACCGCGCGATCCTCGACGCGACCCGCCAGCACGGCATCGCCATCCTGCCCTGGGACAAGTCGACCGAAACGCTGCGCGCGCGCCTCGGCTGGCTTCATCGCGGCCTCGGCGAGCCTTGGCCCGACATGGGCGACGACGCTCTCGTCGCCCGGCTCGACGACTGGCTTTTGCCTTTTCTCGCCGGCGAGGCGAGCCTTTCGCGCCTCAACGGCTCCACCCTCCACAACGGCCTGATGTCGCTCGTCCCCTACGAGTTGCACCGCAAGCTCGAATCGCTCGCCCCGACGCATTACGACGCGCCGTCCGGCAGCCGCCTGCCGATCCGCTACGATGCCGACTGGCCGGTGCTGGCGATCCGCGTCCAGGAACTCTTCGGCCTCGACGCCCAGCCGGCGATCGCGAACGGCACCGTGCCGATGACACTCGAACTTCTCTCCCCCGCGCACCGGCCGATCCAGACGACGCGCGACCTGCCCGGCTTCTGGCGCGGCTCGTGGGCCGACGTGCGAGCGGACATGCGCGGCCGCTATCCCAAGCATGTCTGGCCGGAAAACCCGCTCGAAGCGCAGCCGACCGCCCGCGCCAAGCCGCGCGGCACTTAAACGTCGCGTCACTATGCCCCTTGGCGGCGCACGCGCGCCGCCGCATAACGTCTTTCATGGTCGAAGAACTGCGCGCGCCGGACCCCCGGCACCTCCATCACATCCGTCTCAACACGCTGATCCGGCTGCGCTGGCTCGCCGTCATCGGGCAAAGCGCGGCGGTTCTGGTCGTCGCCTTCTGGCTGCAATTCCCCGTGCCGGTCTCGCTCTGCTTCGCGCTGATCGGCTGTTCGGCCTGGCTCAACCTTCTGCTCGCCTTCCGCTATCCGGCGACGCATCGCCTGCCGCCGCTGGCAGCGCTGGCGATCCTGACATTCGACGCATTGCAGCTCGGCGGCCTTCTCTACATGACGGGCGGGCTGACCAATCCGTTCGCGCTTTTGATGACCGCGCCGGTCATCATCTCGGCCACCTCGCTGCCGCTGCGCTGGACCGCGATGCTCGGCCTGCTCGTCATCGCCATGGCGACGGGCCTTGCCTTCTTTCATCATCCGCTGCCTTGGTTTCCGGGCACCGAACTCACCATGCCGATCATCTATGTGACCGGCATCTGGATGGCGATCGTCTCCTGCCTCGCCTTCACCGCCTTTTACGCCTATCGGGTGGCAGAGGAAGCGCGGCTGCTCGCCACCGCGCTCGCCGCCACCGAACTCGTCCTCCAGCGCGAGCAGCATCTGTCCGCCCTCGACGGTCTGGCGGCCGCGGCCGCACACGAACTCGGCACGCCGCTCGCCACCATCGCCCTTGTCGCCAAGGAAATGGAGCGCGCGCTCGGCAACGATCCGCGCTATGGCGAGGACGTCACACTCCTGCGCTCCCAGAGCGAGCGCTGCCGCGCGATCCTGAAACAGCTCACCAGCCTGTCCTCGCAGGGCGAGGCGCATATGGCGCGGCTGCCCTTCACCTCGCTGATCGAGGAGGTCACTGCGCCGCATCGCGATTTCGGCATCGCCATCACCTTGAAACCGCAGCTTTGCGAGGGGCCGGAACCGGTCGGGCGGCGCAATCCCGGCATCATCTACGGGCTCGGCAATCTCGTCGAGAACGCCGTCGACTTCGCCCGCGAGGCCGTCTCCATCACCTGGAATTGGGACATGGACACCATCTCGCTCGAAATCCTCGACGATGGCGAGGGCTTCCCGGCCGAGATTCTCGACCGGATCGGCGAGCCCTACATGTCCAAGCGGTCCTCGGCCGTTTCGGCCGGTGGCGGGCTCGGTCTCGGCCTTTTCATCGCCAAGACGCTGCTCGAACGGTCGGGCGGGAGCGTCCATTTCGGAAATGCGGCGACCCCCGGCCAGGGCGCGGTCGTCCGCGTCAACTGGCCGCGCGCGATTCTCGATGCAAACGCGGCGAAATCGACCCTCAACGATGCGGAAACATTGGAAAATCCGGCGGTTCCGCCTAAATAGAAGCGGAAAACGGGACATTCGAAGATGATCGAAGACGACGCCACCATCGACGATGCCAAGTCTGGGGCCGACCTCGGGCCGGACGCCACGCTGCTGCTCGTCGACGACGACAAACCCTTCCTCACGCGGCTCGCCCGCGCGATGGAAAGCCGCGGCTTTGCCGTCGACACGGCCGAAAGCGTCGAGGAGGCCGTCGCGAAGGTCCGCGCCGCGCCGCCCGCCTATGCGGTGGTCGACATGCGGCTGGGCGACGGCAACGGCCTCGACGTCGTCTCCGCCATCCGCGACAAGCGCGACGATTGCCGCACGATCATCCTCACCGGCTACGGCAACATCGCGACCGCCGTCAACGCGGTGAAGCTCGGCGCGGTCGACTATCTCTCCAAGCCCGCCGACGCCGACGACGTCTATGCCGCGCTGACCCGCCAGACGGGCGAGAAGGCCGCGCCGCCGGAAAACCCGATGTCGGCCGATCGCGTGCGCTGGGAGCATATCCAGCGCGTCTACGAAATGTGCGACCGCAACGTCTCCGAAACCGCCCGCCGGCTCAACATGCACCGCAGGACGTTGCAGCGGATTTTGGCGAAGCGCGCGCCGCGGTAATGGTGAATGGTGAATGGTGAATGGTGAATGGTGAATGGTGAATGGTGAATGGTGAATGGTGAATGGTGAATGGTGATCGTTTCGGTCACTGTACATCCGTCAAGACCGCAACCAATTTACGTCCATTCACTATTCACCTCTTCCAGCAGCGGCACCGGCACCCCCGCGATCTCCGCAGCCGTGATGCGCGCCGCCGCCGCCCGTGCGATCCTCAGCGTCAGCGCCTTGCGCAGCGGTGCCGAAAGCCTGTGCTCCGGCGCTTCGCGCATGATCTCGGCGCCATAGCCGTCCGACAGGATGAAGCCACACTCCTCGGGAAAGATGTCCGCCGGCACGCCCGGATGCGTGGCGAAGAACAGCCTATCCGAATGAAGCCTGTATTCCGGCCATTTGCGGTCCACACGGAAATCCTCGATCGAGGTCTTGATCTCGACGATCCAGATCTCGCCCTTGGCCGTCACCGCAACGAGGTCGGCGCGCCGCCCGGTCGGCAGGCACAGTTCGGGAAGGACCGCCGCCCCCATCTGCGCGAACAGCCGCTGGACGCCGCGACGCACGAGCAGCGCGCGGTCGGACTGGCGTCCGTCGGCCAGCGGGTTGATCGGGACGGGAGAAATGATCGGCATGGGCAAATTCTTGCAGGATTCGGCCGAGGCGCAAAGACTGCCGCAGAGGAATGTTGCGCTTTTGCCGCAGCGCGGCATGTCAATGTGCTTGCAACGGGCCATTCACCCGTTTTGATCTTGGCAGAGCATGTCGGGCGAGAATAAATCGTGACCGAAGAGAGGTCGGCTTGCGGCCTGGGATCGGTTCGTCGATGAATTCGCTGAAATTCGCAATCGCCCTGACAGTTCTGGCCAGCCTCGGCCTTGCCGGCTGCTCCACCGATCTCGGCGGCCGGGTCTTCTCCGACAATTACGCGTCGGTGCGCGATGCGGGCTATCAGGTGCCGGCCGTGCCGCTGTCGAAGCTGCCGCGCCAGTACCAGCGCCAGATCGTCAGATACGCGACCGACGAAAAGCCCGGCACGATCATCGTCGACACCAACGCCAAGCATCTCCACCTCGTCCTCGAAGACGGCAAGGCGATGCGTTACGGCATCGGCGTCGGCCGCGAGGGCTTCGAATGGAAGGGTACGGCGCGCATCGCGATGAAGCGCGAATGGCCGCGCTGGACGCCGCCCGCTGCCATGATCAGGCGCCAGCCGGAGCTCGCCAAGTGGCGCGGCGGCCAGCCTGGCGGGCTGGACAATCCGCTCGGCGCACGCGCGCTCTACCTCTTCAATGGTGGCGGCGACACCGGCTACCGCCTGCACGGCACGCCCGAATGGGCGTCGATCGGCCATGCCATGTCGTCGGGCTGCATCCGCCTGATCAATCAGGACATCATCGACCTCTACGAGCGCGCGGAAAACGGCGCCAAGGTCATCGTTCTTTAGGCGAGCCGTCCAGGCAACAGGACACCGCCAGCAAAAAAGCCGGGCTGCAAAGTCCGGCTTTTTTCATTTCCGCCCGTCACGCCAGCCGAAATCGGGCAGGGCGAAAACGGCGCCGAACCCCACTGGCGCAACCGCTTCCCGCTTCCAGCTTTTCGCCAAACCGACTAGGGTCCGGCCCGATTGAATCGAAAGGCCCCTTCATGTCCGATATCTCCCCTGTCCTGTCCCGTCTCGACGCCGATCTTGACACCAGCGTCGAGCGTCTCGTTTCGCTGATCGCCATACCGTCGATCTCGACCGACGATTCCTATGCGGCCGAGTGCCAGCGCGCCGCCGAATGGCTGGTCGCCGACTTGCAGTCGATCGGCTTCGAGGCGTCGGTGCGTCCGACGGCGGGCCGACCCATGGTCGTCGCCCACCATGCCGGCCCGGCCGGGAAGTCGGCGCATGTCCTCTTCTACGGCCATTACGACGTCCAGCCGGTCGATCCGGTCGAGCTTTGGAACGCCGACCCGTTCGAAGCGAAGGTCGTCGAGCAGGACGGCGTCAAGGTGATCACCGGGCGCGGCTCTGCCGACGACAAGGGCCAGTTGATGACCTTCGTCGAAGCCTGCCGCGCCTACAAGGCGGTCCATGGCGAACTGCCCTGCGAGATCACGATCCTGTTCGAAGGCGAGGAGGAGTCCGGCTCGCCTTCGCTGAAACCCTTCCTTGAAGCCAATGCCAAGGAACTGACCGCCGATTTCGCACTCGTCTGCGACACCGGCATGTGGGATGCGCAGACCCCCGCCATCTCGACCGCGCTGCGCGGCCTCGTCGGCGAGGAGATTACGGTGAAGGCCGCCGATCGCGACCTTCACTCCGGCTCCTATGGCGGCGCGGCCGCCAACCCGATCCGCATCCTGGCGAAGATCCTCGCCGATATTCACGACGAGACCGGCCGCATCACCATCCCCGCCTTCTATGACGGGGTGGAGGAGACGCCGAGCCAGATCCTCGAATCGTGGAAGGGGCTTGGCGAGACGGCCGAGACCTTCCTCGGCCCGATCGGCCTGTCCGAGCCTTCGGGCGAGAAGGGCCGCCATGTGCTCGAACTCGTCTGGGCACGTCCCACGGCCGAATTCAACGGCATTTCCGGCGGCTACACCGGCAAGGGCTTCAAGACGGTGATCGCGGCCGAGGCCTCGGCCAAGGTTTCCTTCCGTTTGGTCGGCAGCCAGGACCCGGTCGCCATCCGCGCCAACTTCCGCAAATTCGTCGAGGAGCGCATTCCCTCCGACTGCTCGGTCGAGTTCCACCCGCATGGCGGGTCGCCGGCCCTCAATCTTGGCTATGACGCGCCCTTCCTCGTCAAGGCGCAGACCGCACTGACCGAGGAATGGAACAAGCCCGCCGTGATGATCGCCATGGGCGGCTCGATCCCGATCGTCGGCGATTTCAAGCGGATGCTCGGCATGGAATCGCTGCTCGTCGGCTTCGGTCTCGACGACGACCGCATCCATTCGCCCAACGAGAAATACAACCTCACCTCCTTCGCCAAGGGCCAGCGCTCCTGGGCCCGCATCCTCGACGCACTTTCCAAGGCATAAAAAGAATGACCGTTCGTTTTCACAAGGGCGACCTGCCCAATCTCGACAATTATCGCGGCCTTGCCGTCGCCATCGACACCGAGACGCTGGGGCTCAACCCGCATCGCGACCGGCTGTGCGTCGTCCAGTTGTCGCCCGGCGACGGCACGGCCGACGTGGTGCAGATCGCGCCCGGCCAGACCGAGGCGCCGAATATCGTGGCGCTGATCAACGACCCGCAGAAGACCAAGCTCTTTCACTATGGCCGCTTCGACATCGCCGTCCTCTACAACGCCTTCGGCGCGCTGGCGGAACAGGTGTTCTGCACCAAGATCGCCTCGCGGCTGACGCGCACCTACACGGATCGCCACGGCCTGAAGGACGTCTGCAACGAGCTTCTCGGCATCTCGCTGTCCAAGCAGCAGCAATCGTCGGACTGGGGGGCGGCGACGCTTTCGCCCGAACAACTCGACTATGCCGCGTCGGACGTTCTCTACCTGCACCAGTTGCGCGAAAAGCTCCTGGAGCGCCTGCGCCGCGAGGACCGGATGGCCGAGGCCGAGGCGTGCTTCACCTTCCTTCCCACCCGCGCCAGGCTCGATCTGATGGGCTGGAGCGAGGAAGACATCTTCGCCCATAGCTGAAACGAAAAGGCGAGCCGCGCGGCTCGCCTTTTTCTTTTCGAGAGGGATGAACTACTCCGCCGCGACCATCCGCCCTTCGGCGGCGCGGCGATCGTCTATACGCGCCCTGGCGGGTCGCTCGAACAGGAACCGGCCAAAACCGGTGATCTGGATCAGTCCGTAGAGCACGACCGGACCGGCGATGCCTGCGACCGTGACGAGAGCCGAGACCGTGCCGGTGTCGAGACCGGTGCGGATCAGAACCGCACGGGAAATCGCCATCGGCAGGAAGAAGGCGAGATAGATCACGATCGAATGCGCGCCGAGCCAGGAGAGCCAGCGGCTCCAAGGCTTTTCCGCGACGAGCGCGGCGACGGCGACGACGGCCAGCGCGCCGGAAATGCCGAGCGCGAGCGAGACGAAGGGCAGTTCGGCAAGCCCGTGGGTGGCGCCCGACTGGCCGAGCTCCGCCGTCAGGAGATGGGCGAGATGGGCCGGCGCCGGCGAGAAGACCAGCCAGCCATTGACCGGCGCCCACAGGACCAGGATCGCCAGCGCCGCCACCGGCCGCGCCTGCAACCATGATGCGATGCGGAAGATGTTGGCGGCGAAGGCGTAGCCGGCGAAGAAGTAGACGAAGCGCGATGCGAACTCGTCGGCCAGCATCCAGCCGGTCTCGATCGGCAGGATCTCCAATGCGGCCGCGGCGGCGAACACCAGCGTGACCGGCAGGTTCTTGACCAGCCGGGTGACGATGAAAAAGATCGGCAGGATATAGATGAACCAAAGCGTTCCGAAGGGTTCGACGAAGGCCATCAGGTAGTGGTGGAGCGGCGCGATCGCGCCTTCCGCCGCCGCGATTCCCGGCGTCTTGAAGGCGAACTGGATCGTCAGCCACAGCACGTAGAAATAGACGAAATGCACGACCTTGCGGTCGAGATAGCGCATCCACGGCCGGTCGATGACGAGGCCGAGGAAGAGGCCTGAAATCAGGAAGAAATCGGGCATCCGGAACGGCCGGGCGAACTCGACGACATAATGCAGCCAGCCATGATCTTGCATTGCCTTGCCGACGCCGAGCGTCGAATGCATCATCACGACGAAGATGATGCAGATGCCCTTGGCGGCGTCGACCCAGCCGACGCGGTCGGCGAATGCTGCTCTGCTGGCGGTCTGCACTTGCGTTCACTCCGAACGATGAGGCTTTGTCCAGAGCAATACGCGGATAAGTTCGCCGATGTGTTAATGCGGGGTTAAAACCCGGCCGAAACCTTAACGAAAGCTGAAGTTTCGAGGTAAAACTCGTCTAAAATTCGCTGGAAATCGGCCGCTGATCGGCGGTTTCGCGCCGAAAATCGCAATTTCCAGCGAAGCGCGGATAAGTTCAGGCGATCAGCCCGCGCGCGCCGTCCGACGCATTTCGGATCGCGGCGATGTTCTTGGCGTAGCTGTCGATCGACCCGCCCTTGAACACCGCCGAGCCGGCGACGAGGACGTTGGCGCCGGCCCTGGCGACCAGCGGCGCGGTTTCGGGCGTCACGCCGCCGTCGATCTCGATGTCGATCGGCCGCTCGCCGATCATCGCCTTGATGCGGGCGACCTTGTCGACCACCGCCGGAATGAACGCCTGGCCGCCGAAGCCCGGATTGACGGTCATCAGGAGAACGAGGTCGAGCCGGTCGAGCACATATTCGATGACGTTCTCCGGCGTCGACGGATTGAGCGAGACGCCGGCCTTCTTGCCGAGGTTCCTGATCGCCTGCAAAGAGCGGTCGAGATGCGGGCCGGCCTCGGCATGGACGGTGATGATGTCGCAGCCCGCATCGGCGAAGGCGGCGAGATACTGGTCGGTCGGCGCGATCATCAGATGACAGTCGAACACCTTGTTCGTGCGGTTCCGGATCGACTTGATGATCTGCGGACCGAAAGTGATGTTGGGCACGAAATGGCCATCCATCACGTCGAGATGAATCCAGTCCGCCCCGGCTTCAACAACGGCTTCGACCTCGTCGCCAAGCCTGGAGAAATCGGCCGACAGGACGGAGGGAGCGATGAGGGTCGGGCTGGTCGTCATGGCTTCACGTCCGCGCGTTTCAAATATGCGCTTTCGCCTAAAGCCTCGCGGCGCGCGTGTCCAGAAGGCGCTGGATCATACGGGTTTTGCCTTTTGACGAAAAAGGCCTATATAGGGTGCATCCCGCCTCTGCTTCGGGCCATTGTCCCGCAATCATGCCGCCATGCGGCGCAGGGGTGTTCGGTCGGTTCCTTCCGGCAAAATTCGCTGCATCGGCCCGCTTCGCGCGGTGTTCGATGCCATTTCAATTCGAGAAAGGACAGGATCACATTGCAGGTCGTCGTACGCGAAAACAATGTCGAGCAGGCGCTTCGGGCGCTGAAGAAGAAAATGCAGCGCGAGGGCATCTTCCGCGAGATGAAGGCGCGCCGGTCCTATGAGAAGCCGTCGGAAAAGCGCGCCCGCCAGAAGGCGGAAGCCGTGCGCCGTTCGCGCAAGCTCGCACGCAAGCAGGCGCAGCGCGAAGGCCTGTTGCCGATGAAAAAGAAGCCGGCCCGCCCGACAGGCCGCCCGGCACGCCCCGAGACTTCGGCGGCATAAGAATCCATCCATTGAATGCAAAAAGGCGGCCCGAGGGCCGCCTTTTTTGTCGCAACGAGGCTTCCTGGACGTCAGTACCTGTAGGTTCGCGGGCCGCTTTCGGCTTCGTCGAGACGTTCGAGCAGGCTGCGCAAATCCTGCGGCAGCGCCTGCTCGGCGCGCAGGCCGGGCATGTGGTTGAGAAATCGCCTATTCGTCTCCGAACCCAGTTCCCTGGTGATCACGGTCGAAAGTTCAGCCTCTCTCATCTCAATTCGCTTCCTTGCAGACATGACTCGAAACCTCGTTTGCAGGAGAAGAACCGCGTTCGTGGCCGGATGGTTCCGGAATATGCCATTGTCAGCCGCGAAAGGATAAATTGTAGTAAAATTTGGCTTAACTGTTTCTGAATCGCCTTCAAGCAACGCGCACGGCGAAAGAATATTCCGCAACGTCATGACGCTGCGAGACTTCAGGCCGGCCGGCGGCAAAGAAGAATTCAGCCGAGCATCCGGGTGATGATCTGCGCAGTGTAGTCCACCATCGGCACGATGCGGGCATAGTTGAGCCGGGTCGGCCCGATCACGCCGAGCGCACCGATGACGCGCGCGTCCTTGTCGCGATAGGGCGCGACGACGAGCGACGAGCCGGACAAGGAGAACAGCTTGTTCTCCGACCCGATGAAGATGCGCACGCCCGGCCCGTCCTCCGCAAGGTCGAGCAGTTGCAGCATCCCGTCCTTGGTTTCGAGGTCCTCGAAGAGATGGCGCAGAAGTTCGAGATCGGCCTGGGCGGTGACGTTTTCGAGAAGATTGGCGTGGCCGCGCACGATGAGGCGCGCCTGAAGCCCCGATCCTTCGCCTGCCCAGACGGCCAAACCGCGCTCGACGAGATCTTGCGACAGCGTGTCGAGCGCGGTGCGAGTCTCCTCCTTCAGCCGCGCGATCTCGATCTTGGCCTCGGCCAATGTGCGGCCGCGAATATGGGCGTTGAGGAAATTCGACGCCTCGACGAGCTGCGAGGAGGTGACGCCGGCCGGAAGGTCGACGACGCGGTTTTCGACATCGCCGTTCTGGCTGACCATGACGGCGAGCGCCTTGGTCGGCTCGAGCCGGATGAACTCGATATGCTTGAGCGGAACCTCGCTCTTGGCGGTCATGACGAGACCGGCCCCGCGCGACAGGCCCGACAGCATCTGGCTGGCGTCGGTCAGGATGTGTTCGAGCGTCTGACCGGAACCGGACGCGCGCACCTGCGCCTCGATCTGGCGCCGCTCGTCGCTGGTCAGGTCGCCGAGTTCCATGAAGGCGTCGACGAAGAAGCGCAGGCCCGCCTGCGTCGGCAGCCGGCCGGCCGAGACATGGGGCGAATAGATCAGCCCCAGATGCTCGAGATCGGACATGACGTTGCGAACGGTGGCCGGCGACAGGGAATCGGACAGGAGGCGCGTCAGGTTGCGCGAGCCGAGCGGTTCGCCCTCGCGCAGAAAATTGTCGACGATCAGCCGGAAGATATCGCGCGAGCGCGCGTCGAGATTGGTCAGCGTCAGGTCGGTCACCGGGTTCATTCAGTCGCGATCATCAGATTTCTGGTCATGAATATAGGCATTTGCGCCCGGTGCGGAACCGGTGATCCGCACTTGCGGCCGGTTTTCCTTTGCCTCGCCATCTTGAGGGCGCTAGACGGGGACAAACCTCAACCGGACGAAAAGAGCTCCGACCCATGCGGCCATCCAAGCGCCAGCCCGACGAGATGCGGGCGATCTCCTTCGAATGCGGCGTCTCCAAACATGCCGAGGGCTCCTGCCTCGTCAAGTTCGGCGACACGCATGTGCTGTGTACGGCGAGCCTCGAAGAGCGCGTGCCGGGTTGGCTGCGCAATTCCGGCAAGGGTTGGGTGACGGCCGAATACGGAATGCTGCCGCGCGCGACCGGCGACCGGATGCGCCGCGAAGCCTCGTCCGGCAAGCAGGGCGGACGCACGCTCGAAATCCAGCGTCTCATCGGGCGTTCGCTTCGCGCCGTCGTCGACCTGCAAGCGCTGGGCGAAGTGCAGATCACCGTCGACTGCGATGTCATCCAGGCCGATGGCGGCACCCGCACGGCCGCGATCACCGGCGGTTTCGTCGCGCTGCACGAATGCCTGCGCTGGATGGAAGCGCGCCAGATGGTGCAGGTCTCGAAAGTGCTGAAGGATCATGTCGCGGCCATCTCCTGCGGCATCCACGACGGCAATCCGGTCATCGATCTCGACTATCTGGAGGATTCGTCGGCCGGAACGGATGCGAATTTCGTCATGACCGGACGGGGCGGCATCGTCGAGATCCAGGGCACGGCCGAGGGCGAGCCTTTCTCGGAAGAGGAATTCGCGCAATTGCTGGGACTGGCGAAGAAGGGAATCGCGAGATTGGTGGATTTGCAGAAGATGGCGATGGGTTAAGGGTTTTCGATGCTTGCGCTTCGTCACACCCCCCTCTGGCCTGCCGGCCATCTCCCCCTCAAGGGGGGAGATCATTCACCGAGACGGCGCGCCCTAGTTGATGGCGTCGCAGCGTTTGCGCTGAGTATGACGAGCGTGATCTCCCCCCTTGAGGGGGAGATGTCCGGCAGGACAGAGGGCGGGGCCTCGTGCTGACGCCGACATCCATCCTCGAATCCGCCCTCTATGTCGACGACCTCGACGCGGCCGAAACCTTCTACCGCGACGTGATAGGCCTCGAGCGGATCGCCAAGATCGAGGGGCGGCACGTCTTCTTCAAATGCGGTCATGGCGTGCTTCTCCTTTTCGACCCCGCGCAGACGGTGAAGCCGCCGGCGCCCGACGCCAGACTTCCCGTCCCGCCGCATGGCGCGAGCGGCGCCGGGCATCTGTGCTTTGCCGGAACCGAGGACGAGATCGAGCGCTGGAAGGTGCATCTGGCGAGCCACGGCGTCGCCATCGAGGCCGATTTCCGCTGGCCGTCCTCCAAGGCGGACGATCCGTCCGGCGGTCGGTCCATCTATTTTCGCGATCCTGCGGGAAACTCGCTCGAGATCGCCAACCCGAAGATCTGGGGGCTTTGAATGCGCATATTGGACGACCGCAAGATCGTGGTGGCGAGCCACAACAAAGGCAAGCTGGCGGAGATCGCCGATCTGATCGCGCCTTTCGGCTTCGAGGCGAAATCGGCAGCGGAATACGGACTGCCCGAGCCCGACGAGACCGGCACGACATTCGAGGAGAACGCCTATATCAAGGCCCATGCGGCGGCAACGGCGACCGGGCTGCCGGCGCTTTCGGACGACTCGGGACTGATGGTCGATGCGCTGGGCGGCGACCCCGGCGTCTATACGGCGAACTGGGCCGAGCTTGCCGACGGAACGCGCGATTTCCAGGTGGCCATGGAGCGCACCCAGAAGCTGCTCGACAGCAAGAACGCGCATTCGCCCGACGACCGGCAGGGCAAGTTCGTCTCGGTGATCTGCGTCGCCTGGCCTGACGGCCATGCGGAGTATTTTCGCGGCGAGGCTCAAGGAACGCTGGTCTGGCCGCCGCGCGGCACCAGCGGCTTCGGATATGATCCGATGTTCCAGCCGGCCGGGCACGAGCGGACGTTCGGCGAGATGAGCGCCGAGGAAAAACACGGTTGGAAGCCGGGGCAGGACGAAGCGCTTTCGCACCGCGCACGCGCGTTCCAGGCGTTTGCGCGCGAGATGCTGGGGGCGGCGTAGGTTCGTGTCGGTTTTTTGGAAGGGGACCCCCACCCTGTATCCCTCCCCACAAGGGGGAGGGAGGGCGTCGGCGTGGCGCCTTCATTGCAGCGTCGGGCCAAATTTAGGCGGGGCGTGGATGTCCCCTCCCCCTTGTGGGGAGGGTATGGGTGGGGGTTTGCGGCTGACCAAGGATGTCACATGACCGACGATCCTGGCTTCGGCATCTACATCCACTGGCCGTTCTGCGCGGCGAAGTGCCCCTATTGCGACTTCAACTCGCATGTCCGGCACCAGCCGGTCGACCAGGCGCGATATGCCGCCGCCTTCGAGCGCGAAATGGCGACGATGCGGGCGCGGACGGGGGCGCGGAGAGTGGATTCGATCTTCCTCGGTGGGGGCACGCCGTCGCTGATGGAGCCCGGAACCGTGGGCGCGGTGCTGGAGAGCGTCGCGCGGCACTGGAGCGTGCCGGACGGGATCGAGATCACGCTGGAGGCGAACCCCTCTTCGGTGGAAGCGGCCCGGTTTCGCGGCTATCGCGCGGCGGGCGTCAACCGGGTGTCGCTCGGCGTCCAGGCGCTTAACGATGCCGATTTGCGGTTTCTGGGACGGCTGCACGATGTCGAGGGCGCGCTGCACGCGATCGGGTTGGCGCGGGAGATATTTCCGCGGCTCTCCTTCGACCTGATCTATGCGCGGCCGCACCAGACGCTCGACCAGTGGGCGAGCGAACTCGACCGGGCGATCTCCTATGCCGCCGATCATCTGTCGCTCTACCAACTCACGATCGAGGACGGCACGCGCTTCCAGCTTCTGCACGAGGCAGGCAGGTTCGTGATGCCGGAGCCGGACCATGCGGCCGATCTTTATCAGTTGACGCAGGAGGTGACCGCCGCGCGCGGGCTGCCGGCCTATGAGATTTCGAACCATGCGCGGCCGGGCGCGGAGAGCCGGCACAATCTCATCTACTGGCGTTATGGCGAATATGCCGGCATCGGACCGGGCGCGCATGGACGCTTCGTGGAGAATGACGAGCGGATCGTGACCTTTACCGAAAAGCTGCCGGAGGCATGGCTGGAGCGCGTCGAGGCACGCGGCCATGGCATCACCGGCGGCGAGCGGCTGACGCGCGACGAGGAAGCCGACGAGTTCCTCCTGATGGGGCTGCGGCTGGCCGAGGGAATCGACCTCGCCCGCTACGAATCGTTGTCCGGTCGATCCTTGTCGTCGAAGCGGATCGCGGCGCTCCAGGAAGAACGTCTCGTCGCGCCGGTCGGCAATTCGCGGTTGCGCGCGACGGCGGACGGCATGATCGTGCTCGACGCGGTGGTCGCGGACTTGGCCCGTTGAATGGGGGCACGCTGATTGTCGTTTCGCGCGGTCTTGCCGGCGTAATAGGGCTCGAAACTGTCCTGGACGATCAGGGGCATTGGGGGAACCTCCGCATACTGCCTTCAAACCAGGCAGATGCCTGAAACGTTCCCAAAGAATCGGGGCATCGAGCCCGCCTATGCACACGCTTCGACGTCGTGCGAAACATTTGGTGTGCGAAGTGAGATGAACGGCGACGGCGAACGGATCTTCATGGTGGGCCAGACGCAGATGCGCGTCGGCGCATTGCCGGCCGCGCTTTATCTGGTCGCGACGCCGATCGGCAATCTTTCCGACATCACGCTGCGGGCGCTGGAAACGCTGGCGGGCGCCGATGTGCTGGCCTGCGAGGACACGCGGGTGACGCGCATCCTGCTCGAGCGCTACGGCATCCGGCGAAAGCTTTACGCCTATCACGAGCACAATGCGGCGGAGGCGGGGCCGAAACTGATCGCGGCGCTGAACGCGGGCCGGTCGGTCGCGCTTTGCTCGGACGCCGGTACGCCGCTGGTCTCCGATCCGGGATTCCGGCTCGTCGGCGAGGCGGTGGCGGCCGGGCATCGCGTGGTGCCGATCCCCGGCGCGTCGTCGACGCTGGCGGCGCTTTCGATCGCAGGGCTGCCCTCCGACGCGTTCTTCTTCGCCGGTTTCCTGCCGGCCAGGGACGGGCAGCGCCGCACACGGCTGGAAGAGGTGGCGCGCATTCCCGGCACGCTGATCTTCTTCGAGAGCCCGCGCCGGCTGGCGGCGAGCCTGAAAGCCATGCTGGACGTGCTGGGCGACCGGCCGGCGGCGGTGGCGCGGGAACTCACCAAGACGTTCGAGGAAGCGCGGCGCGGGGCGCTGGCGGAGCTTGCCGCACATTACGCGCAAGCCGATACGCCGAAGGGCGAGGTGGTCGTCTGCGTCGGCCCGCCGCTGGAGGAAGCGGTTCGCGAGGGCGAGGATGTCGACCGGCTGCTGCTCGATCTGGCGCGCGACATGCCGGCATCCAAGGCCGCCGGCGAGGCGGCGAAGATGACGGGCCACCCGAAGCAGGACCTTTTCCGCCGGCTGGTGGAATTGCGGGACGCCAAGGATGGATAGGCTGAAGGCCTACAAGCACGGCAACCGCTCCGAATGGCTGGCGGCGATGGCCTTGCGGCTGAAGGGTTATCGCATCGTGGCGCGGAATTTCCGCACGAAGGCCGGCGAGATCGACATCGTCGCGCGGCGCGGCGATCTCATCGCGATCGTCGAGGTCAAGGCGCGGCGCGATCTGGCTGCGGCGATGGAGGCGGTGGGCGGCCTCGCGCAGCGGCGGATCGAGGCGGCGGCGGATCACTGGCTCTCGCGCCAGCCGGACTTTGCACGGCTTTCAGTGCGGTTCGACCTCGTTGCGGTGCTGCCGCGGCGATGGCCGGTGCATGTGGAGAACCTGTTTCAGGGCCGAGACTAGGCCTGCTGAGATTCAGACCCTATCGTCGACTGATCTTCATCGGCAGGCCGCCCTGCGGCTGGGTGGTGAGCTTTTGCACCGGCCAGGGCTTCGTTTCGGGCAGCGTGTCGAAGCGATAGCGCGACATCAGGGCGGCGAGCGCGATGACCGCCTCCTGCATGGCGAAGCCGGCGCCGATGCAGATGCGCGGGCCGGCGCCGAAGGGGAGATACTGGTAGCGGTCGAGCGCATCGCGGTTTTCCGGGTGGAAACGGGCGGGGATGAAGGCTTCCGGGTTATCCCAGATTCTGCGGTGACGGTGGACGGTCCATGGCATGACGAGCACCTGCGCGCCCTTGACGATATCGAGGTCCTCGTAGCGGTCGGCCGCGATCGCCTCGCGGTTGATCGAGGGCGCAGGCGGATAAAGCCGCATCGCCTCCTCGAAGGCGGCGCGGGTGAGCGGCATGGCGGCGAGCCAGTCCTGCGGCGGCAGGTCGCGAGCCAGCGCGGCGTCGATCTCGGCCTCGATCTTCTCGCGCTCCCACGGCGCCTCGGCCAGGCAATAGAGCGTCCAGCCGAGGGCGCGGGCGGTGGTCTCGTGCCCGGCGCCGATGAAGGTGATGATGTTGTCCTCGATTTCCGCGCGGGCAAGCCCGTCGGGGCCTTCCGCCTTCAAGAGCAGCGTCAGGAAGTCGGCCGGCACCTCCTCGCCGCGATCCATGCGCGCCTTGCGCATCTCGATCGTGTCGGCGACGATCCGGCGGAAGAAGGCGAGCGATTTCCTGCCGCGAATGCGGGTGAAACGCGGCAGCCAGTCGGGCGCGCCAAGAAGGTCCATCGGATCGACGCGGCCCATCGTCTCGAACAATCGGTCGACCTGATGGGCGAAGGAGCCCGGCTCGCCCGCGATCTCGCCGGAAAACAGCGTTTCGGCCAAGATGTCATAGGTCAGCATTGTCATGTCGCGCGAGATATCGGCGCGGTCCACGTCGCGATAGCGCTCGGCAAAGCTCTGCGAAACCGACAGCATCGCGGCGGCGAAGCCGTCGATGTTCTTCGGCGTGAAGACCGGCGCCATCGCCTTGCGCGAGCGCTTCCACACGTCACCCTCGGCGGTGAGCAGGCCGTCGCGCAGGATCGGACGCAGGATCTTCTGGCGCACCCGCGCCATCTTGTAATTCCGGGCATTCTCGACCAGCACGTAGCGGATCAGGCCCGGATCGTTGGCGATGACCAGCGGCCCGCCGATACGGGGCCGGATCGAAATCCATTTCTCGTTGTAGGAAGGCTCGCCCCAAAGCTCGAGCGGGTTGTTGTAGACGATCCGCATCATCTGCAGCGTCGAGGGCGGCGACTGGCGCGGTTTTGGCGCCGGCGGCACGAAGGGGGCAGGCTTGGTGTCCATGGCGGCGCTCCTCGGGTTCCTTCGAACTTAGGGGCCGGGAGGGGTTCCTGCCAGCTTCATTGCCTGACCCTGCGACAATTTCGCCTGCCGGGCGTGGCGGAACTTTCCGTCAATACTTGAATTTTGCGGCAAGTCGGGACCGGGGTCGGGCAATGGCTCGCGTGGCGCAATGTTCACGCCCCAAAGAAAATAAAGACTTTTCCGTTAGTCGTGCAACCAAATGCCGGGACTTGAGTTGAGCCCGGCTGCCGCGGGACGTAGGTAGGCGTAAGTTGGACAATAGCTGCAAGATACTGGTCGTCGAAGACGAGATTTTCGTCGCGATCGAAATCGAATATGCGATCTGCGAACTGGGCCATGAACCGGTCGGGATCGCAGCCGATCGCGCGCGTGCGCTCGACCTTGGCAAGGACGCCGAAGTCGCGCTCGTCGACCTCAATCTGCGCGATGGTGCGACCGGCGTCGAGATCGGCCGTGAACTTGCCGGTCGCCACGATGTCACCGTCCTCTTCATGACCGCCAATCCGAGCCAGCTCGGCGACGGCGTTCCCGGCACGCTGGGCGTGATCGCCAAACCCGTGGCCGACAGCGAGTTGCGCGCCGCGATCCGCTATGCGGTCGCCTGTCACAACCGACATGTGGATGCCGAGCCGCCGGCGCGTTTGCAGCTTTTCATGCCGGGCCAGAATTCCTCCAAGGATTTGCACGGCTAGACCGTTTTCAGGGTGTTCTTATGAATTGCCCCCACCCTTTATCCCTTCCCACAAGGGGGAGGGAGGTCGTCGGCGCAGCGGTCTGTTCGTCAGCACTGCGCCACGATCAAAGGAAAGCGGCGAGGGCCGTCACACCCCGCGCCGCAGCCTGGCCGCGCGCGACAAGGCCCAGATCGGCAACGCAATCTTCACGCGCAATCCGTCCGTTTCGAAGACGCGGTCGATGGTCCCGCCCATCTGGCCGCGAATGCTGAGGTCGATCAGGCGCGAGCCGAAGCCGCCGTCAGCTCCGGCCTCCGCCGATGGCGGCGCGTCGGCGACATGCTCCTTCCAGATGACGTGATAGGTCTCGCCCTGCGCCGAGGTGGTGATCTCGACCCTGCCGTCGGCACGCGAAAACCCGCCATATTTGGCCGCGTTCGTCCCCAGTTCATGGAAGACGAGGGCGAGCGGGGTTGCCGCGCCCTCGGCGATCGGCAGGTCCGGACCGGCGATCGAGAGATGGCGGCCGTTGTCGTCATAGGCGGACAGCAGCGCACGCAGGAGGCCATGCAGCGACGCCTGCCCGTCGCCTGCCGTTTCCAGAGCGCGCGGGCGGACGAATTCATGCGCCATCCCGAGCGCCAGGATGCGGGCGCGCAGGTCCGCTGCGAAATCCTGCGCTTCGGGCCGGGAGCGCGCCGTCAGGCCGACGATCGAGCCAAGGACGGAGAAGATGTTCTTGATCCGGTGCGACAGTTCCTGCGCGATGATCTCGCGCTCCTCGGCCGCGATCCTGGCCTCGTGAATATCGGTGCAGGTGCCGAACCAGCGGATGATGCCGCCATCCTCGCCGCGGATCGGCAAGGCGCGGCCGAGCGTCCAGCGATATTCGCCCGAATGATGGCGCAAGCGGTATTCGATATCGTAAGGTTCGCCGGTTCGCAGGGAATGGCTCCAACGTTCCCGCGCGCGCGGTTGATCTTCGGGGTGGAACATGCCGTTCCAGCCCTCGCCATCGGTCGACCCGACCGGCACCCCGGTGAACTCGTACCAGCGGGCGTTGTAATAATCGTGCAGCCCGTCCGGCGTGGTCGACCAGACCATCTGCGGCAAGGTGTCGGCGATGGCTCGGAATTTCGCCTCGCTTTCCTTCAATTCCGCCTCCCGCGCGCGCAGACGCCCGGATGCTTGCACGAGCACCGCATCGATCTCGGCGAACTCGCGCACGCGCGTCGCGCGCCGCACGACCGGCTCGCCCTCGGCAAGACGGTGGGCCTGGTTGGCGAGGCTGGTGGCCGAACGCGCCAGACGCCGCGCGAAAAGTGTGGCAAGCAGGGCCGCCAGAGCGAGCGCGAGCAGGCCGACGAGCGCGAAAAACCGCATGAAGCGCTGCACGGGTGCGTTGAGCTCGCTCTCCAGGACGCCGATCGCAACGCGCCAGTCTGCGGCGCTTGTGCGGGCATAGGCGCCGAAGGCGGATGAGCCCTCACGCGTGGTCGCTTCCCACGTTCCCGCGTTACCGCGTGTATTTGCGCGCAGGTCCGGCGTCGCCTCGCGCCCGATGAACTCCTCATGGCCGCGGTTGCGCGCCAGAATGCGGTCTTTTCCGTCGATAACGGCAACGGTCCAGCTCTCGGGAAGCTGGGCCGAAAGGACGATGTCGCGAATGCGCGTCGCCGGTACGGACAGACTGAGGAGATAGCGCGGCTCGCCGGCAATCCGGACGGCCATGTCGACGGCAAAAAGCGGCTGACCGGAGACGGTGCCCTGGAAAAGATCGAGGACGAGCGGCGCGTCCGCTTCGAGGACCTTCGGGTCGGTCTCGAATGGCGTCGCCGGCAGGGGGGCGCCGAAGGGACGGCGTACATTGACCAGTTGCTGGCCTTGAGGCGTGCGCAGGACCGGATTGAAGCCGAGGCTCTCGGATAGCTGGCGCGCCTGACTGTCGAAGGTCTCGATGTCGCCGCTGCGCAACTCCGGGGAAACAGCCATGACCTCGAGCGCGAAGGACAGGCCGAGGAGTTCGCGGTCGATCGCGCCGGCGAGCAGACGCGCGGCTTCCGACGCGTTCGATTCAAGGCGCTCGCGCTCGGCCATGCCCAGATTGATGAGGATGTACGCCATGAAGGCCAGAAGCGGCAGGCAAAGGGCGGCAGCAAAGAGCGCTAGCTGTCGTCGCAAAGAACGTCCCCTCATTCCGGCCCGGCATCGCTGGCTTCAACGTGTTTAATCGCGCTTGGTTCACCGTGACAACACGCGCCGGGGAGAAGTTTCGCCGAAGGGTGCGAAAAGTCGTGGGCGCGCCGCCCGCAAGCCCGCGCAAAACTTGGAAAATCGGACGTTCGGCCCTATATTCGGCGCATCAAAAGCGCATGAGTCGCACGGCTTATCCGAGCGCTTGACGACGACATCCACGAAGATCGGAATTTCATGAGCGACACGCCCGAAAACGTCCCCGGCGCACCGGCCGAATATGGCGCCGAATCCATCAAGGTTCTCAAAGGACTGGACGCGGTGCGCAAGCGTCCCGGCATGTATATCGGCGACACCGACGACGGCTCCGGACTTCACCACATGGTCTACGAGGTGGTCGACAACGCCATCGACGAATCGCTTGCCGGCCATGCCGACCTCGTCCAGGTGACGCTCAATCCCGATGGCTCCGTGACCGTCACCGACAACGGGCGCGGCATTCCGACCGACCTGCACAAGGGAGAAGGCGTTTCGGCCGCAGAGGTCATCATGACCCAGCTTCATGCCGGCGGTAAGTTCGACCAGAATTCCTACAAGGTTTCGGGCGGCCTGCACGGCGTCGGCGTCTCGGTCGTCAACGCGCTCTCGTCCTGGCTGAAGATGAAGATCCGCCGGAGCGGGCAGGTTCACGAGATGTCGTTCACGCATGGCAATGCGGACGGGCCGCTGGCGGTGACCGGCGCTTATGTGGAGAATCGGCAACCCGGCACCAATGAAGGCCGTTCCGGCACGGAGATCACCTTCTTTCCGTCGGCCGAGACCTTCACCATGATCGAATTCGACTATGGCACGCTCGAACATCGCCTGCGCGAACTTGCCTTCCTGAATTCGGGCGTGCGCATCGTGCTTGCCGACAAGCGCCATGCCGACCCGAAGGTCACCGAACTGTTCTACGAAGGCGGGCTGGAAGAGTTCGTCAAATATCTCGACCGCGCCAAGAAACCGCTGATCGCGGCGCCGATCGCCATCAGCGCCGAGCGCGACGGCATCACGGTCGAAGTGGCGATGTGGTGGAACGATTCGTACCACGAGAACGTGCTGGCCTTCACCAACAACATCCCCCAGCGCGACGGCGGCACGCATCTGGCCGGTTTCCGCGGCGCGCTGACGCGCCAGGTGACGAGCTATGCCGAAACCTCCGGCGTGGCGAAGAAGGAAAAGGTATCGATCACCGGCGACGATTCCCGCGAAGGGCTGACGGCGGTTCTCTCGGTCAAGGTTCCAGACCCCAAATTCTCCTCGCAGACCAAGGACAAGCTCGTGTCCTCGGAGGTTCGTCCCGTCGTCGAGAATCTCGTCAACGAGGCGCTCGGCACCTGGTTCGAGGAACATCCGGCCGAGGCCAAGGTGCTGATCGGCAAGGTGGTCGAGGCGGCCGCGGCGCGCGAAGCGGCCCGCAAGGCGCGCGAACTCACGCGACGCAAGGGCGTGCTCGACATCACCTCGCTGCCGGGCAAGCTCGCCGACTGCCAGGAGCGCGACCCGGCCAAGTCCGAAATCTTCATCGTCGAGGGCGATTCGGCCGGCGGATCGGCCAAGGGCGGGCGCTCGCGCCAGAACCAGGCGATCCTGCCCCTGCGCGGCAAGATCCTGAACGTGGAGCGCGCCCGCTTCGACCGGATGCTGTCCTCCGACATGATCGGCACGATGATCACGGCGCTCGGCACCGGCATCGGCAAGGACGAGTTCAACGCCGACAAGCTGCGCTATCACAAGATCATCATCATGACCGACGCCGACGTCGACGGCGCGCATATCCGCACGCTGCTCCTGACGTTCTTCTTCCGCCAGATGCCGGAACTGATCGAGCGCGGACACCTCTATATCGCCCAGCCGCCGCTCTACAAGGTGACGCGCGGCAAGTCGGTCCAGTACATCAAGGACGAGCCGTCCTTCGAGGATTACCTGATCGGCCAGGGCCTTGACGAGGCTTCGCTGGAGCTTTCGACGGGCGAGGTGCGATCCGGCCAGGACCTGCGCGCCGTCATCAATGACGCGCTTGCCGTGCGTTCGCTGATCCAGGGGCTGCACACGCGCTATTCGCGTTCCGTCGTGGAGCAGGCGGCAATCGGCGGGGCGCTCAACGCCGAGCGCATGGGCGATCCAGCGCAGGTGCCGGGCATCGTGCAGACTGTGGCCGAACGGCTCGACATGATCTCCGAAGAGACCGAGCGCGGCTGGGAAGGCCGGGTCAATCCGTCGAACGAGGGCGCCGGCGGCGTCGTCTTCGAACGGACCGTCCGCTCGGTGCGCGAAGTGGTGACGCTCGACGCCGGCCTGATCGGCTCGGCAGACGCGCGCGCCATCGACCGCTATACGGCGCGGCTCCAGGAAGTCTACATGAAGCAGCCGGTTCTGAAGCGGAACGACAGGTCGGAAGTGATCTCCGGCCCGATGGCCCTGCTCGACGCGATCTTCGCAACCGGGCGCAAGGGGCTGGCGCTGCAACGCTACAAGGGGCTCGGCGAAATGAACGCCGACCAGCTCTGGGAAACGACGCTGGACCCCAATGCGCGCTCGCTGCTCCAGGTCAAGGTCAACGATGCCACCGACGCGGATTCGCTGTTCTCGCGCCTGATGGGCGACGAGGTGGAACCGCGCCGCGAGTTCATCCAGGAAAATGCGCTTTCGGTCGCAAATCTGGACATCTAGTCGAAAGACAAGGAATTCGGGGCCGCGTCTTCGGGCGCGGCCCCTTGATTTCGGCGCCACGAACATCGATATCGGCGCCAACTCACGAATTTTCGAAGGAAGACGGGATCAGCCATGAACGATCGTCCGGAAAACGAACGCATGACCGGCGAAACCGGTGAAACGCACACCGATCCGAACATCGAGGCCGGCGCGGACATGGCCGAGGGCCAGGGCAGCCAGGCCGATTTCGAGGCCTTCATGCGGCTGGCCGGGGAAAACGAGGATCTGGCAAAGCAGAACGAAGAGTTGAAGGACCGCGCGCTGCGCATGGCGGCCGAGATGGAAAACCTGCGCCGCCGCACCCAGCGCGAGATCGCCGACGCCAAGAGCTACGCGGTGGCGAATTTCGCCCGCGACATGCTGTCGGTTTCCGACAACATGCGCCGCGCGCTCGATGCGATCCCCGCCGAGGCGAAGGGGTCCGACGACGCCGGCTTCAAGGCGCTGATCGAAGGCGTCGAAATGACGGAGCGCGACATGCTGGCCGCGCTGGAGCGCCATGGCGTGAAGAAGCTCGCGCCCGAAGGCGAGCGCTTCGATCCGAACTTCCATCAGGCGATGTTCGAGGTTCCCAATCCCGACGTGCCGAACAACACGGTCGTTCAGGTGGTGCAGACAGGCTATGTCATCGGCGAGCGCGTCCTGCGCCCGGCCATGGTGGGCGTCTCGAAGGGGGGGCAGAAGGCAGCCGCCGCCGACGCACCGGCCGAGCCCGGCCCGCCCAATGCGCAGTCCGAAAAGGACGCATGACGAAAAAGGGCGCCGACGGGCGCCTTTTTGCGGGCAACAGTCAAACGGAAAGGCATTTCGCCCGCAGCTTCATCGCTCCTTAACCCGCGCTTGATCGGATGGCCCTTGAGCCATTGGTGCGCGGGAGGCTTGCTTGAACCTGCTCTTGTTCCTCGACTATGCCGGCATCGCCGTCTTCGCGGCGACGGGCGCACTGGCCGCCTCGCGCAAGCAACTCGACATCATCGGCTTCCTGTTCCTCGCCGGGGTGACCGCGATCGGCGGCGGCACCTTTCGCGATCTGGTACTCGACGTTCCGGTCTTCTGGATCGCCAATCACGACTATCTTCTGGTCTGCGCGATCGTCGCCGTGGCCGTCTTCTTCGCCGCCCATCTGGTCGAATCGCGCTACCGTCTGCTGCTCTGGCTCGATGCGGTGGGGCTGGCCGCCTACAGCGTGTTCGGCGCCTACAAGGGCCTCGAAGTGACGGGATCGCCGGTGATCGGGGTTGTCACGGGCGTTTTGACCGCGACCTTCGGCGGCATCCTGCGCGACCTTCTGGCCGGGGAAGCTTCGGTGCTGCTGCGGCCCGAGATCTACGTGACCGCGGCACTGTCCGGATCGGTCGCCTATGTACTCGCCGATCTCGGCGGATCGCCCGCCGGAGGCGCGGCGCTGATCGCATTTTCAATCGCGTTTTGCGTGCGCGGCGGCGCGCTCGCCTATGGCTGGACCTTCCCGCCCTACAAGAGCAGGCCCGGCCGGGCGCCGGAAGACATTCCCACGGAATAGACCCGAATCATGCGGCGAAGCGCTGGGCCTCTGCGCCGTAGTAGTTGATGTAGCGGGCAGAGATGTTCGCCACCGGCAGGACGACGAAGACGTCCGTCGTGCCGAAGTCGCGGTCGACGACGCATCCCTCCCCGATCATCGCGCCGAGCCTCAGATACCCTTTGACCAAGGGCGGCATGGCGGCCAGCGCCTCGCGCGGGCGGACGGCCTCTGCCGGCATCAGATCCATGGACGCGAAACGTTCGTCGACCGCGCGCACGGCCCATTCTCCACCGGCGCGGCAATTGTGGTGGAGGAAGGAGAGCGCTTCGGCATGGCGCGCCGGCACGATGCCTTCAAAGGAGGCGCAGCCTGCCATCACGTCGATGCCGTGGCGATGCGTGTAGGCCCAGATGCCCTGCCAAAGCAGCTCGACCGTGCGGCGCGAACGGTAGGCCGGCAGGACGCAGGAGCGGCCGAGTTCGAGGATGTTGAGGTCCGGATGGCGCGCCGTCAGCGTCTCGATGGTGAATTCGGCGCTGGAATAGAACCCTCCGGTCGCCACAGCCTTTTCCTGCCGCAAAAGCCGATAGGTGCCGACGACCCGGTCGCGATTGGGGACGGCAAGAGAGGTATCGACCACGAGGAGATGATCGCAGATTTCGTCGAAGCGGTCGGCATCGCGCGAAAGGTCGCACGGGACGCCGACGCTGCGTTCCGCGTAAAATACCCGATAGCGCAGTCTTTGCGCCGCCTCGACTTCGCAGGCGCTCGCCGCAAGATGCACTTCCAGCGCCCCGATGCGGCCAAGGCACGTATCGGCGCCGGTCGGCAGCACATGCGGGCGGGGTGCATCGGTCATGACAAGGCCGGTCGACTCATCGTGCGCAACGAGCATCGGGTTCATCGGCCAGTCTCCACATCACCGGATGCGCGTTCCATAGCCGTCTTCGGCAACATTATCATGACAGGCGCGAAAGTCACGCGAAAGGCGGTTCAAACCGTGACCGTCTCGTCCAGAATCGCGATCAGCCGGGCCGGGTCGACCGGCTTGGAAATGAAGCCCGAGGCCCCGTGCGTCAGGATCGTTTGCCGGCTTTCGGCACGATCATCCGCCGTCAGAACGAGAATCGGAACGCTCGGCAGGCCGTTCTGCGCCTCATGCGCGCGAATGGCCGTTATCGCCTCCAGGCCGTCCATGACAGGCATCTGAAGGTCCATGAGGATGACATCGAAGCGCATACCGGGCCGCATCGTCGCCGCTTCGAGCGCCAGCCGGCCATTGGCCACCGTCTCGACGCGATGACCGGCGCGGGTCAGGGCGGAGCGGGCGAGAAGCGCGTTGATCTCGTTGTCCTCGGCGACGAGCACGCTGAGCGCGGATCGCGCCTGCGCCAACATCGCCCGCCTTGCCGGCCTCTCCTCCTCGATCCGTTCGAGCAGAACCTTGAGAAGCGTGTCGCGCCTGAGCGGACGCGGCAGGAAGTGGCTGTATCCATGCGCGCGGAAATGGCCGACGCGCCCACGCGACTTGGGATCGACGAAGGTGATCGCGGGCGCGTCATGCCCGCAGACCTGGCGAAGCCGGCGCAACAATGCGCCGTCGTCGTTTTCCAGCGCCGCATCGACGACCAGCAGCGTGAAACCGTTCTTCTCGGCAAGATGCGCCGCTTCCTCCACCGTCCGCGCGATCGCGGCCATGCCGCCATGGTCGCCCACCGAGAGCGCCATCGCCTCGGCCTCCATCCGGTTGCGCGAGACGATGAGCACCCGTTTGCCGGCAAGCGGCTCGCCGGGGGATGACTGCTCCAGCACCTCGACGGGGATCTGCGCGGCGAAAATGCTGCCACGGGCCGGCTTGCTCGCCGCCGTCAGCCGGCCGCCCATCGCCTCGGCGATGCGCTGCGAGATCGCGAGGCCAAGCCCCGCGCCGGCCTGGCGCAGCGCCGCATCGGAGCCCGCCTGCTCATACTCCATGAAGATGCGCGCCAGATCGGCGGGCGCAAGGCCCGGCCCGGTGTCGCGCACGCTCAGTCGAAGCATCTCGACGCCGCCGACACGGCGGCGCACCATCTTCACCAGAACGCCGCCGCGGTCGGTGAACTTGATCGCGTTGCCGACGAGGTTGAACAGAATCTGACGGGCCTTGCCGCCATCGAGCAGCGCGCGCTCCGGCACGTCGGCCGCGACATAAAGGCCAAGACCGATGCCCTTGGCGTGTGCGCGCGCGGCCAGAAGCTCGACGACGTTCTCGCCCAGTTCGCGCAGATTGGTCGGGCGGGGATCGAGATCGAGCCGTCCGCTTTCGATCTTGGAATAGTCTAGCAGATCCTCGATCAACGCCAGAAGCGCGCTCGACGAGGTCGAGATCGCGCCGACATAGGTCGACTGCTCGGGTGACAGCGCCGTCTGTCCGAGAAGCTGAGCCATGCCCATGATGCCGTTCATCGGCGTGCGGATCTCGTGGCTGACCGTCGCCAGGAAGCGCGACTTCGCGCGGCTCGCCTCTATTGCCTGGCGGCGGGAAACCTCGCCGGCGGCCTCGGCGGTCTTGCGCTGGGTGATGTCGCGCGCCACCGCATGATGGCGCACCGTGCCGTCCTTGCGCCGTTCGGACAATTCCAGCCAGGACAGCCAGCGTTCCGTCGGCTGGCCCGGCAACGACAAGTCGAGCGCGCTGATCGCGGGCTTTGCGGCAAACGCCGCTTCCGGCGCCGTCGCAAGATCGATGCCGAACTCCTTCAGCGTCGCGCCGCGCAACATGTCCGGCTCGTGCCCGAGCATCCGCGCCATTTCGTCATTGACCGCAAGGATGCGGCCCTGACCGTCGCGCGTCATCCGGCCAAGCCCGAGCGCCCCGATCAGGTCCGGCGTCGACCACGGATCGAGCGGGGGCGCGGCGGCGGCCGGCAGGCGCAGCCGCGACGTGCGAGCCGGCGCCAGTGCGTCGCGCCGTGGAACGAAAAGCGAAAGGCCGGCCAGCGTCAAGGCGCCGGCGACCAGCGGAATGGAGACGAGATGGGACGCCTCGGTCAGGAAGGCGACGGCGGCCATAGCCATCAGAAAGGCGGCGACCGGGAGCCCGGCCGAATAAAGCCGCGCCTGCGGTTCGTCCGGCAGGTCCATCGCCAACGGCGGCGCGACGACCACGCGGCGCGACGACAGATCGTCCGCGCGCGGCGCGTCGGCGGTCGGCGCGCCGTTCGGGCGGCGCGTATGGAGGCCGGGTTTCATGGCTGAACCATGCCACGGCCCCGTTAGGGAAGGATCGGCGCAATCGTTCCAATTTTAACGATCGCGCCGAAAGTGCCTCAACGCGCTCTACATTTCGACGACGACGCGACCCCTGATCCTGCCGTCCACGATATCGCGCGCGGCCTGCTCGATGCCGTCGAAACCGATCGTCGTGGCGATGGAGGAGAGCTTGGCCGCATCGAGGTCGCTCCCTATGCGCTTCCAGGCTTCCTCGCGAATCTCGCGCGGCGCCATCACCGAATCAACGCCGAGAAGCGAAACGCCGCGCAGGATGAAGGGCGCGACGCTGGTCGGCAGGTCCATGCCACCCGCAAGCCCGCAGGCCGCGACCGCGCCGCCATAGGAGGTCATCGCAAGGACGTTCGCCAGCGTGTGGCTGCCGACCGCATCGATGCCGCCGGCCCAGCGCTCCTTGCCGAGCGGCTTGGCGGGCTGGGACAGTTCCTCGCGGTCGATGATGTCGCTCGCGCCGAGCGACTTGAGATAATCGGTCTCGGACGTGCGCCCTGTGGAGGCGATCACCCGGTAGCCGAGCCGGGCGAGGATCGCGATCGCGACCGAGCCGACGCCGCCTGCCGCGCCCGTCACCACGACGGGTCCGCGTGCCGGCACGATGCCGTGCCTTTCCAGCGCCATGACGCAGAGCATCGCGGTGTATCCGGCAGTGCCGACCGCCATCGCGTCCCTTGCGCTCATGCCGTCGGGCAAGCCCACCAGCCAGTCGCCATTGACGCGCGCACGCCCGGCATAGGCGCCGTGATGGGTCTCGCCGACACCCCAGCCATTCAAGATGACCTTGTCGCCGGCTTTCCAGTTCCGGTTGCTCGACGCGACGACCGTGCCGGCGAAGTCGATGCCGGGAATCAGCGGCCATTTGCGCACGACCGGCGCCTTGCCGGTGATCGCCAGCCCGTCCTTGTAATTGACCGTGGTGGCCTCGACGGCGACGGTGACGTCGCCCTCCATCAGGTCCGCGTCGGTCAGATCGACCGTCCGCACCGACTGTACCTTGTTCTCATCGCGCGAGACGAGGATGGCCTTGAAACTATCCGACATCGAAACTCCCTGAAGCCTGCTTTTGCGTTGCGGCGAGTTTCCGACGTCCAATGCGCTCCGTCAACTTGGGGCGCGCGCCTTGCGCCAGGCGATGATCTCCTCGAGGATCACCAGCATCGCGCCGACCGTTATGAAGGCGTCGGCGAGGTTGAACACCGCGAACGACCAGTTCGGCAGGTGGAACAGGACGTAGTCGACCACGTAGCCGAGCCAGACGCGGTCGATCAGATTGCCGATCGCACCGCCGATGATCAGCGCGAAGCCCAGCCGCGCCCAGCGCTGGTTCGGTTCGGACTTGGCCGCGAGATAGAGCACGAAGAGCGTCACCGCCGCCGTCATCACGACGAGACCGACCGAGCCGAAATCGGAAAGAAGCGAGAAGGCGATGCCGGTATTGTGAGTGCGGAACAGCGCCAGCATCGGCACGAGTTCGATGCGCTCGTGCATCGCCATATGCGTTTCGACCCAGTACTTGATCCACTGGTCGAGCGCGATGGCGACGACGACGACGAGGCCGTAGCCGAGCAGCACGCGCGGATTGCGGGGATGGGTTTCGCTCACGCCAGTCTGTCTCCGATTGCAAGCGCCGCGCGGCGCACCTCGTAGAGCATCACGCCCGTGGCGACGCTCAGATTGAGCGAATCCGCCTTGCCCGCCTGCGGGATTCGCACCAGTTCGTCGCAGGCTCTCGCCAGTTCGTCCGGCAGGCCCTGCTGCTCGTTGCCCATCAGGAGGACGACCGGTCGGCCCTCATATCCCGGCGTGCGATAGTCGACCGAGCCCTTCAGATGCGTGCCGACGACCATCGCGTCCGCCTTAGCTTTCCAGGCGAGGAAGGCATCGGGCGCCGCGCGTGCGACGGGAACGGAAAAGACGGAGCCCATCGTCGCGCGCACCGTTTCCAGCGAGAACGGGTCGGTCGTCTCGCCGACGAGGATGACGCCCTTCGCGCCGACCGCGTCGACCGTGCGGATAATTGTGCCCAGATTGCCCGGATCGCGCACACGGTCGAGCGCGACCCAGACGTCACCGGCGGCGAGCCGGATATCGGCAAGCTTCGCCAGCTTCTGCTCGAAAACGCCGACCACCATCTGCGGATTGTCGCGCCTGGTGATCGCGCCGAGCACCTTTTCGGAGACTTCCAGCACGAGCCCACCCAGCGCGACGGTGCGCGCGGCGACCTTTTCGACCGCCGGATTGCCGATTCCGGCCTTGGAATAGATCAGCGTCCTGATCGTCCAGCCGCCGTCGAGCGCGTCGATGACGAGTTTCAGTCCCTCCGCCATGAAGGCGTGCTGCTCGTCGCGGAATTTCTTCAAGGCGAGCGCCTTGATGTCCTTGACGATCGGATTGGCAAGGCTGGTGATTTCCTTGACCTGGCCGACACGCTGCATTCTCGGCTCGCTCATTGCGCCACCCAGCGCGAAAAGAGCGAGGTCGACAGGGCACGGCCCGCGGACTTCTCGCGGATTATGAGTTCGCCCGATTCCACGCATCCGCCCATGTCGGCGAAGATGTCGCGCATCAAAGCGTGGATCGCGAAGAAGGACGAGCGGATCGAATAGGCAGTCAGGACAACGCCGATGGGCCTGTCGGTCAGGATCGAGCGGCAGATGTCGGCCATTGCCGGCAAATCCTCGAAAAGCTGCCAGACCTCGCCCTTCGGGCCGCGCCCATAGGCGGGGGGATCGAACAGGATGATGTCGTAGCGACTGTCGCGGCGCTCCTCGCGCTCGACGAACTTCATCGCGTCCTCGCAGATCCAGCGGATCGGCTTTTCCGCCAATCCCGCCATCTCCTGATTCTCGCGCGCCCAGCCAATCGCCTTCTTCGAGGCGTCGACATGGGTGACTTCGGCGCCCGCGCGGGCGGCGACCAGCGAGGCGAGCCCGGTATAGCCGAAAAGGTTCAGAATCTTGACCGGCCGCTTCGCCCCCCTTATCCACGCCTCCATCTGCGACCAGTGCGAGGCCTGCTCGGGAAAGACGCCGACATGGCGAAACGAGGTGAAGCGGCCGAGATAATCGATCCCGTCATGCCTCATCGGCCAGGTTTCGCCGAGCGGGCTTTTCGGAAAACGCCAACGGCCGATGCCTTCCTCGTCGGTGTCGCCGGTGAAGACGGCGTCGACATTCTCCCAGTCGCGGGGGCTGAGCGCCGGCTGCCAGATCGCCTGCCCTTCGGGCCGCACGATCTTGTAGGGGCCGTATTGTTCGAGCTTCCGGCCGGCGCCCGAATCGATCAGCGCGTAATCGTCATTGGGCGCGACTTCGAGGATCAGAGGGAGATTTTCGGCCGGCAATGCGCCCTTGCGCCGCGACAGGTCGCGCGCGGGCCTTGCTGCCGGCGCACCCTGCGGCGCACGATCGGTCTCCTCGCGCCGGTCGCGGCGCCTGTTGCGCTCCCTGGATTTCAAGTTCTTGATCTCGTTCAGGACAGATTGGCGCGCTTCTGCCATAGAGGCGCAGCAACCGCAAGGAAGGGCAAATGGCGCATTCCCTCACCACGATCGGCTTCGATGCCGATGATACGCTGTGGCAGAACGAGCAGTTCTTCCGCATAACCGAAGCGCATTTCGCCGAACTGCTCGCCGACCATGCCGACAAGGATCACCTGACCGCGCGCCTTCTGGCAGCGGAGAAACGAAATCTCGGCCATTACGGCTTCGGCATCAAGGGCTTCACGCTGTCGATGATCGAGACGGCGATCGAGATCACGGACGGGCGGGTTCCGGCCGACACGATCGCGAAAATCCTTGCCGCCGGGCGCGAGATGCTGCGCCATCCGGTTGAGACGCTTCCGCACGCCGCCGAGACGCTGGAGGCGCTTGCGGGACGCTACCGTCTCGTCCTCGTCACCAAGGGCGACCTGTTCGACCAGGAGCGCAAGCTGGCCGCTTCCGGGCTCGGCGCGCATTTCGACGCGGTCGAGATCGTCTCGGACAAGAGCGCAGCGACCTATGCGCGCATCTTCTCCGCCGCAGGCCATGATCCTTCGGCTTCGATGATGATCGGAAACTCGCTGAAATCCGACGTCCTGCCGGCTCTCACGGCGGGAAGCTGGGGCGTCTACGTGCCGCATGACCTGACATGGAGCCTGGAACACGCCGACAAGCCGGACGCACATCCTCGCTTTCGCGAGATGGCCGACCTCTCCGGGCTGCCCGCATTGATCGGCGAGATCGAAGGCTAGGCGCGCGGGCGCGCGACGACCTTGCCCGAGGCATCGGTGGATTCGGGCTGCTGGGCGCGGTGCTGGCGCGCCATCCTGCGGTAGGGCGCTTGGCGCAGCCAGGTCGCGATAGAGCCGAGGAACATGCCGAGGACAAGCGTCAGGAACAGGAGCACGAAGAGGGGCGCCTGGAACGTCAGCGCGGCGTTTTCGGCATTGAACGGGTCGAGCGAGAACGGCACCGAGCGGCGGTTCGCCACCGCAAGCGCGATCAGGATGACCGCTATCGGAAGATAGATGGCGAGGCCGACGAATTTGCGCATAGGTGCTCCGTTTGGCGGGCTTGGCGGCTCAGGACGAAGCGTCGGCGTTCAGCCGCTCGCGCAGTTCCTTGCCGGTCTTGAAGAAGGGAACCCATTTTTCCTCGACCTCAACGGCTTCGCCCGTGCGCGGGTTCCGCCCCACGCGCGCGGGCCTGTTCTTGACGGAAAAGGCACCGAAACCGCGCAATTCCACGCGATTACCCTCCGCCAGCGCATCGGTGATCTCGTCGAAGATCGCGTTGACGATATTTTCGACATCGCGCAGAAAAAGATGCGGATTGCGATTGGCAATCGTCTGCACCAGTTCGGATTTGATCATCGTCCCATCCCTCTCCCAGGACCCGCCGCAGCCGGACCGCCTGCCCCCTCGTCGGAGCTTGCGGCGGTCCATATGACCATCGTGCATCGCACCGATCCGCAAAACCGGCTACCACTCTCCGTTGCGATGCTCTAGCCGAATGATTTCATTAAATTTTTAGTCGGCCGTCGATGTGGAGCGAGGTTGCCAGACCGACACCAGCCCGTCAAGAAACAAGGGTTCCAGCCCGGCACGGGCGAGAAGCCGGTCCGCCAGCCGGTCGAGGCCGAGGATCGAGGCGATGGTCGCCTGCGATCCGATGCCCCACCAGCCGCCCTGATTGCGCGGCTTCCACTCCACCACCTCGAGTTCGCCGTCGACGCCGCGCGTGCCGAGCCAGCGCACCGCTTCCTCCTCGCCGCCGAGGCTGTCGACAAGGCGGCTTTCGAGCGCCTGGCGGCCGGTGAAGATGGACCCGTCGGCCAGCGCCAGAACTTCCGCGCGGTCGAGCGGGCGGCGATCCTGAACGAGGCCGACGAACCATTCATAACTGTCCATGACGAGCGCGCGGATCATCGCGCGCTCGTCCTCGGTCGTCGGCGTGAAGGGCGAGGGCTCGGCCTTCAGCGGCGAGGATTTCACGCCGTCCACCTTGATACCGAGATTGTCCATCAGTCCGGTGACGTCCGGATACTGGAAGAGGACGCCGATCGAGCCGACGATGGAGGATTGCCGCGCTACGATATGGTCGGCGGCGCTGGCGATCATGTAGCCGGCCGAGGCGGCAAGCGTTCCCACCTGCGCGACGACGGGCTTTTCAGCCGCCAGCCTGCGCACCGCCTCGAACACCGCCTCGCCGCCCGCGGTCGTGCCGCCGGGCGAGTTGATGTGCAGGATCACGCCTTCCACCATTGCCGATTCCTGCACGCGCTCGAGACGCTCCAGCAGTTCCTCGTTCTCGGTGATCGTGCCCTCGATCTTGATCCGGGCGATGTGACTGATGCCGACGCCGGTGCCGTCGCGCCAGAAATAGCCGGTCGTCGCGATCACGATGGCGGCGACGAGAAGGATGGCGGCGACGCGCCAGAATGAAAGCTTGCGCCGCAACCGTCTGCGGTCGATCAGATCGTCTGCTCGTGCGGCCATGCCACCTTGTCCTCGTTCGTTTCGACCTCTTTCTAGCCGAAGGCGCGGGGCGATAGAAGGGGAGCCGTGCCTGGATGCGGCCGGACGCCCCTTCACCTTGCGTTACCGCTACCCCTGTTCAATAGCCGGAAAATCACCATATTGGACGCTTATCCAGACCGTTCGACGATTTCGTTCATCGAAGTTTCAGGCAAACGGCGTCATAGCAACGAAGAATTCAGCGATCGCCTTGCGACGATCGCGGCAATGATCGAAAGCAGATCCGCGCGTGGCTCTGTCAGAGGTTTCGAGATGACCGACATGTCAAGGCCGGACGACCGTTTCGTTCGCGCACAGCGCCACTCCAGCCGCGTGCGGTTCCTGAAGCGCGCCCTGCCCGTCGGCGCGGTCGCACTCGTCGTCGTCTTCGGGGCCGCCGCATGGCTTTCCTCGCCGGGCTCGATCGGCTTCCAGCTCGGCTCGACCTCGGTCGAGAACGGCCGCCTCGTGATGCAGAATCCCAAGCTCGACGGTTTCACCTCCGACAACCGTCCCTATTCGATGAGCGCGGCGCGCGCATCGCAGGTGATCGGCGCAGGCGACCGCATCGATCTTGAACAGATAAACGCCAGGCTGCCGCTGGAGGGCGACGACTGGGTGACCGTCGTGACCGAGAGCGGCACCTTCGACCGCACCGCAAACCGGCTCGACGTGACCAGCCCGATGACGGTCCAGACCGAAAAGGGCATCAATGCGCGCTTCCAGTCGGCCATCGTCGATATTTCGACGGGATCGCTGCAAACGAGCGATCCGGTTGAAATTGACCTTGACGGAACGAACGTAACCGCCGACTCCATGCAGATCGCCGATGACGGCGCGGTGCTGATCTTCGAGAACCGGGTGCGAATGCGCATCGACGGCGAGAAACTGCAATCCGCGTCCAACACCAGTGGAGTGACGCAATAATGGGGACAGGGAACAGGGGGATCGTCGGCGGCTGGGCCGTGCTGGGGCTCGTGCTCGCCATGGCGTCGGCGGCAAACGCCCAGCAGGAAAGCCGCATGTCGGGCCTGCAACTGGATGGCGACCAGCCGATCGAGATCGAAAGCGACCGGCTCGAAGTGCGCGACAATGACGGCACCGCCGTCTTCACCGGCAATGTCCAGGTCGTCCAGGGCGAGACGACATTGCGCGCCGGGCGCATGGTCGTCCACTATGTCAGCGAGGGGTCCGGAGCCTCCACGCCGTCGACCGGCGCGTCCGACATCGAGCGCATCGAGGTCGAGGACACCGTCTACATCAAGACCGCCACGCAGGTCGCCACCGGCGATCGCGGCACGTTCGACATGGGCACCGAGCTTCTTACCCTTTCGGGCCAGGAGGTGGTGCTGACGGAAGGCGAGAACGTCATCGTCGGCTGCGAGCTTCGCGTCCAGATGAACACCGGCGTCGCCGAACTCGACGGCTGCGGCAATCAGGGCGGCGGGCGCGTGCGGATGCTGCTCCAGCCCGGCTCGCAGGGACAATAGTTCAGGAATGCTGAACCGTCAGGAACCAGCGGCGCAGCCCCCTGCCGCCAGCACGACCGATCCGCGCCGCTTCAAGGGCACTCTGATCGCGCGCGGCCTGACCAAGAGCTACAAGGGCCGGCAGGTCGTCTCGGGCGTGTCGATCGGCGTGCGGGCGGGTGAAGCGGTCGGCCTTCTCGGCCCCAACGGCGCCGGCAAGACCACCTGCTTCTACATGGTTACCGGCCTCGTGCCGGTCGATGCCGGCACGATCGAGATCGACGGCAACGACGTCACCTCGCTGCCGATGTACCGCCGTGCGCGGCTCGGCATCGGCTACCTGCCGCAGGAAGCCTCGATCTTCCGCGGCCTGTCGGTCGAGCAGAACATTCGCGGCATCCTCGAAGTCACCGAGAAGAACCGCAAGCTGCGCGAGGACAGGCTCGACGAGCTTCTGGACGAGTTCAACATCGCGCATCTGCGCAAGGCCGCCTCGATCTCGCTTTCGGGCGGCGAGCGACGCCGCCTCGAAATCGCCCGCGCACTCGCCTCCAACCCGAACTTCATGCTGCTCGACGAACCGTTCGCCGGCGTCGACCCGATCGCGGTCTCGGATATCCAGCATCTGGTGCGCCAGTTGACGGCGCGCGGCATCGGCGTGCTCGTCACCGACCATAATGTGCGCGAGACGCTCGGCCTCATCGACCGGGCCTATATCATCCATGCCGGCCAAGTGCTCACCCATGGCCGACCGGCCGAAATCGTCGCCAATCCCGACGTGCGCCGCCTCTATCTCGGCGAAGGCTTTACCCTTTGAACGGTTTTGCGCCGGCAAAACCCCAATCAGCTTGACAAGCAAGTCTCGGGCCAGTTTGATCCCGTCCTGACGAGAGGTCGAAAAGACCCTGACGGGATTGGAAAGAGATGGGGCTGGGCGCGCGCCTTCAACTGCGGCAATCGCAATCGCTGGTAATGACGCCGCAATTGCTGCAGTCGATCCGTCTCCTGCAATTCACCCAGCTCGAACTCGACAAGTTCATCGATGAGGAAATCGAGCGCAATCCGCTGCTCGAACGGGCAGAGGCCGAGGACGGCCCCGAAGACGAGGCGCCGCGCGCGGAACCTTCGGCGGAAGACGGCGTCGACGAATGGTTCGATGCGAGCGACGATTCAAGCTCCGAGCGCATGGCCGACCAACTCGACACGTCGCTGGAAAACGTCTTTCCCGACGAACCGGGGCTTGCGGCGCTGTCGCCATCGGCGCCATCGTCCTCCGGCACGGCGGACACCGGCTTCGACAGTTTCGACTTCGCGCCCGGCAAGCCGGACCTTCGCCAGCATGTGCGCGAGCAGATCGCCCTGTCGATCCGCGCGCCCCAGGACCGCTTCATCGCCGGCGAACTGGCCGACGCGCTGGACGAGGACGGCTATATGCGCGCCGATCCCGGCGACATCGCCGAAAGGCTGGGGGTAACGCTGTCGGACGCCCTGCGGGTGCTCGGCCTTTGCCAGCGCTTCGACCCGGCGGGGCTTTTCGCGCGCGATCTTGCCGAGTGCCTGGCGCTGCAACTGGCCGAACGCGACCGACTCGACCCGGCCATGGCGGCGATGCTCGCCCATCTCGACCTCGTTGCGCGGCGCGACTTCGCGACGCTGAAGAAAGTGTGCGGGGTCGAAGAGGCCGACCTTCTCGACATGCTGGCCGAACTGCGCTGTCTCGATCCGAAGCCGGGCCTCGCCTTCGTCGTCGACACCGCCGAGATCATACGGCCGGACGTGGTGGTGCGCGCCGCGCCGGACGGAAGCTGGGCGATCGACCTCAATCCCGACGCCCTGCCCCGCGTCCTCGTCAACCAGACCTATGCGGCCACAATCGCCAGGGGCGCGCGCCAGCGCGAGGACCGGGAATTCGTCTCGGAGTGCCTTCAAAGCGCCAACTGGCTCGTGCGCTCGCTCGACCAGCGCGCCCGCACCATCCTCAAGGTCGCAAGCGAGATCGTGCGCCAGCAGGACGCGTTCTTCGCCCATGGCGTGCGGCATTTGCGGCCGTTGAACCTCAAGACCGTCGCCGAGGCCATCGGGATGCACGAATCCACCGTCAGCCGCGTGACTTCGAACAAGTTCATGATGACGCCGCGGGGCGTCTTCGAATTCCGCTATTTCTTCACCGTCGCCATCGCCGCTTCCGGCGGCGGCGACGCGCATTCCTCCGAAGCCGTGCGCGACCGCATCCGCGCCCTGATCGACGCCGAGCGACCCGAAAGCGTCCTCTCTGACGACGCCATCATGGACGCGCTGAAGACCGACGGCATCGACATCGCGCGGCGCACCGTGGCGAAATATCGCGAGGGCATGAACATCGCCTCCTCGGTCCAGCGGCGCCGTGAAAAGCGCGCGAGAGCTGCACTTTCAGCCTGACATGTCCTGCTTCATTGACAAGGTTTCGTTAAGGGACTAGAAGCCGCGCCGCAATGGGCCGGGGCGCAAATGCCATCCGCTCCACCGCGCATGTTCGCCTTCCGCACGGGCCTGAAGCCGGCGGGAGAGAGTGCCGGAAAACCTTGTGCAAGCTGGCGACGGGTATACACTCGCTTCAGTGCCTTTACGGGTCACGATCGACCAAGTCAGCATGAACAGAAGGTCAGATAGGTCATGAGTCTGCGCATTTCGGGAAAGCACATGGAGATCGGCGATGCGTTCCGCACGCGGATCGAGAACCGAATCGGCGACGCCGTCGACAAGTATTTCGATGGCGGTTTTTCGGGGCGGGTGACCGTCGAGAAGGCCGGCTCGCGCTTTACCGCCGATTGCTCGATCCATATCGACACGGGCATGGTGTTGCAGGCGACCGGACAGGCGCAGGACCCGCAGCTGGCCTTCGACGGCGCGGCCGAGCGCATCGAAAAGCGCCTGCGCCGCTACAAGCGACGCCTGAAATCGCACAATAATGGCGGCGGAAACGGCGCGGAAGCCATCGACATGGCCTACCGCATCATGTCCCCCGTCGCCGACGAGGACGACGAGGTGCCGGACGATTACGCGCCCGCCGTCGTCGCCGAATCGACCGTCGCGCTGCAGACCATGTCGGTCGCGACCGCGGTCATCGAACTCGACACCAAGGACACGCCGGTCGTCGTCTTCCGCAATGCGGGAACCGATTCGGTCAACATCGTCTATCGACGCCCCGACGGGAATATCGGCTGGATCGATCCGTCTTCGGCTTTGGGCGCGAACGCGAACTAGCACCGGCGACAAGCGTTCGCCGAATGCGCGATCAAGAGGTTTTCCAATGGATCTGAGCGATCTGATCGAGGCTTCGGCAGTGATGCCGGCCTTGAAGGCCAATTCCAAGAAGCAGCTATTGCAGCTTCTGGCCGAAAAGGCGGCATCGGTGACCGGACTGCCCGAGCGCGAGATCTTCGACACGATCCTGCAACGCGAACGGCTCGGCTCGACCGGCGTCGGCAACGGCATCGCGATCCCGCACGGCAAACTGCCGGGCATCTCGAAGATCACCGGCGTCTTCGCCCGGCTCGACCATCCGGTCGAGTTCGAGGCGCTGGACGACCAGCCGGTCGATCTCGTCTTCCTGCTGCTCGCGCCCGAAAGCGCCGGCGCGGACCATCTGAAGGCGCTGTCGCGCACGGCGCGCGTGCTGCGCGATGGCGAGACGGTCGCCAAGATCAGGGGCACGACGGACGCTTCGGCCATTCACGCCTTCCTGTCCGAAAGCGCGACCACGAACGCGGCCTGACCGCTCGCTCACGGCATGAAAAAGGCGGCTCGCGGCCGCCTTTTCTCTTTCCGGGACCGATCGACGTCGATCAATGGATGCTGACAGGCACCAGATCGTTCTGCATCGCTCCGGCAATCGCCGTCTCGCGCTGGTCGGTCAGGAGGATCGGCCGTCCGTCGGCGGCGAATACCGCCCAGAGCCGCAACCCCGAGGCCATTTCCGGCATACCGGGGAACTTGCCGCGCAAATCGTCCGAGTCCATCTGACGCAGATAGGCGACAGTGCCCTCGCCCAGATGCGCGAGTTCGTCATTGGTCAGCGGATTGTCGTGATGTTCGTTCTCAGTCATCATCAGCCTCCTGAGCCTGGCGGGACGCCTCAATGGACCAACCCGCAGCCGAGCCTTTCGGTTCCGATCGATCCTGCGATCAATCTTTCACTAAAATGTTGATTTTCTTTACCAGCCGTTCCGGCTCCGGGCGGTCGAGATCGATCGCCAGAAGGCCGTTCTTGAGAGCCGCCCCGGTCACGCGCATCCCATCGGCCAAAACGAAGATGCGCTGGAACTGCCGGGCGGCGATGCCGCGATGGAGAAAATCGCGTTCGCCCTCGTCGGCCTGCTTGCCGCGCACGACAAGCTGATTCTCCTCGATGGACACGTCGAGATCGTTCTCGGCGAAACCGGCGACCGCAAGGGTGATGCGCAGCCGGTGGCCGCAATTCTCGCCCGATGCCAGGCGCTCGATATTGTAAGGCGGATAGCTGTCGCCGGACTTGGCGACCCGTTCGAGCGTCTTTTCCATCGTATCGAAGCCGAGCAGAAGCGGATTCGAAAAAGGTGTCATGCGCGTCATGTCGTGTCCTCGAAGAGCGACGGTCCTGGCCAAACCCCGAAGGCGTTCTGGCCGTTGACCCTGATATGGATTGTCGCCATACGCAGTTCAAGTCGAAGCCGAGGGACCATTCCATGCCGCAAGCCGCCAAGATCATCATCGATACCGACCCCGGCCAGGACGACGCCGTCGCCATTCTCCTGGCGCTGGCCAGCCCCGAACTGGAGGTGATCGGGATCACGGCGGTGGCCGGCAACGTGCCGCTGGCGCTGACCGAAACCAATGCGCGCAAGATCTGCGAACTTGCCGGCCGGCCGGACATCAAGGTCTATTCCGGCGCGATCCGCCCCCTGATGCGCGCGCTCGTCACCGCCGAGGAAGTCCATGGCAAATCGGGCCTCGACGGCCCCGACCTGCCCGCGCCGACGATGCCGCTTCAGGCTCAGTATGCGGTCGACTATCTGGTCGAGACGCTGATGGCCGAGCCGGAAGGCACGATCACGCTTTGTCCGCTCGGTCCGCTGACCAATATCGCGCTGGCGCTCATCAAGGAGCCGAAGATCGCCGGCCGCATCCAGCAGATCGTCCTGATGGGCGGCGGCTATTTCGAGCAGGGCAACGTCACCCCATCGGCCGAATTCAACATCTATGTCGACCCGCACGCCGCCGACGTCGTGCTGAAATCGGGCGTACCGATCGTCATGATGCCGCTCGACGTCACCCACAAGGCGCTGACCACGCGCGCCCGCGTCGAGGCCATTCGCGCCATCGGCACGCCGGTCGGCGAGGCGACCGCGGCGCTGCTCGATTTCTTCGAGCGCTATGACGAGCAGAAATACGGCACGGATGGCGGCCCGCTGCACGATCCCTGCGTCATCGCCTGGCTGATCAAGCCCGACCTCTTCTCGGGCCGCGACTGCAATGTCACGGTCGAGACGATGTCGGAACTGACCATGGGCGCGACAGTCGTCGACTGGTGGGGCACCACCGGCCGGCCGAAAAACGCAAAGGTCATGCGCGACATCGACGCCGAACGGTTTTTTGCCCTGCTGACGGAGCGGCTGGCACGGCTTTGATCTGGACGTTTCGGAAGGGCTTTTTTCTGAGGTGACCCCCACCCTTTATCCCTCCCCACAAGGGGGAGGGAGGGCATCGACGTTGCGCCCGACCTTCAAGCGTTCAGCCCGGATGACGGCGTTGCTCAACGCTCACGTCACACTCCCCCTTGTGGGGAGGGATAAAGGGTGGGGGTCACCTCAGAAAAATTACCCTCGATCCCCCTTCGACACCGCCTTGTGCAGATGGATCATCAGCGCCGCAGCGAAGAGCGGCGTGGCGAGGTTCAGGAGCGGGATCGCGAGGAAGCCGGCGATAACGAAGCCGGCCATCAGCACCGTTCCCGAATGGCGCCGGCGCAGCGCCTTCGCCTCGTCCTCCGAGCGGAACCGCATCGCGGCGAACTCGAAGAACTCGCGGCCGAGCAGATAACCGTTGACGACGAAGAACGCGATCAGGTTCACGCCCGGAATCAGCAGCAAAAACAGCGCCAGAAGGTTGCCGAGAATGACGATGCCGAAGAACTTGAGCGACAGAACGGCGGCGCGCACCAGCGGCACGGCAGTTCCCGGCCTGTCCGCCGGATAGTCCCGCGTCTCGACGATTTCGGCCACGTCGTCGAGGAACATCCCGGCGACGATGGCGGTGACGGGCGCGATCAGGAGTGCGAGACCCGCCGCCAGCCCGATCCCGGCGGCGATGCCGGCGAGGACGCCGAACCAGGACGCCCATGCATCGGCCCAGCCTGGCAAATCCGGGGCCATCATGACCATCCATGGCCACAGCAGCCATTCGAACAGATAGCGCAGCCCGAACCACAAGCCGATCAGGACGAGAATCGTGAGCCCGATCGACTTCCAGAAGGTCGAGCGGAATTCGGGCTCGGTCAGGTTTGCGGCGGCACGCCGCGCGGCGGTCAAGATCATGATGGCATCGTCCCGGTCGGTTCCTGGCGCAGGTAGGTTGCGAGGAGGCGCGCGGCAAGACAGCAAGGCGTTTGCACTTTGCCGGCGATGCCGCTAAACGATGCCCGTTCCCCCGACATGACGACCGACCGGAGACCTCGATGACGCAGTATGACGTGCTTTGCATCGGCAATGCGATCGTTGACATCATTGCCCGCTGCGACGACGCCTTCCTGCGCGATAACGAGATCATCAAGGGCGCGATGAATTTGATCGACGCCGCGCGCGCCGAACATCTTTATGCGCGCATGGGCCCGGCCATCGAAGCCTCGGGCGGCAGCGCCGGCAACACGGCGGCGGGCATCGCGAGCTTGGGCGGCCGGGCGGCATTTTTCGGAAAGGTCTCGGCCGACCATCTGGGAGCGATCTATACGCACGACATCCGCGCGCAGGGCGTCGCCTTCGATACCGCGCCGCTTGCCGGCACGCCGCCGACGGCGCGGTCGATGATCTTCGTCACGCCCGACGGCGAGCGCTCGATGAACACCTATCTGGGCGCCTGCGTCGAGCTCGGCCCCGAAGATGTCGAGGCCGACAAGGCGTCCGGGGCCAAGGTGACCTATTTCGAGGGCTATCTGTGGGACCCGCCGCGCGCCAAGGAGGCGATCCGGCTGACCGCGCGCCATGCGCACCAAGCGGGCCGCGAAGTCGCGATGACGCTGTCGGATTCGTTCTGCGTCGACCGCTACCGCGACGAATTCCTCGACCTGATGCGCTCGGGCACCGTCGACATCGTCTTTTCCAACGAGAGCGAGTTGAAGTCGCTCTACCAGACCTCGTCCTTCGAGGCCGGGCTGGAGGCGATCGCCAGGGACTGCAAGCTGGCCATCGTCACACGGTCGGAACGCGGGTCGGTCGTCCTGCGCGGCGGCGAAAGGGAGATCGTCGATGCGATCGAGATCACCGAGCTCGTCGACACGACCGGCGCGGGCGACCTCTACGCCGCCGGCTTTCTCCATGGCTACACGACCGGCCGTTCGCTGGCGGATTGCGGCAAGCTCGGCTCGCTTGCCGCCGGGCTCGTCATCCAGCAGATCGGGCCGCGCCCGATGCTGAGCCTCAAACAGGCCGCCGAGGAACGCGGCCTGCTCTGAGGTCGCCTGCGCGCGACTATTTCTCCCAGTCCGTGCCGATTGCCTCTTCGTCGCGCTCGCGCGCTTCCTTGACGACGTCGCGCGCTTCCGCGATGTCGTCGCCGTTGGCCGCTTCGGGCTCGGATTCGGCCTTTTCGGACCGGCAGAACAGAAGCTCGAAACAGACCGGGAAATGGTCCGAGCCGCACGGCTTCAGCCGTTTCATGCCGATCAGCCGGAACTCTCCCGAATGGAAGAGATGGTCGAGCGGCCAGCGCAGGAGCGGAAAGCGCGCGTCGAAGGTGGAGAAGATGCGCCGGCCGATGCGCGGGTCGAGCAGCCCGCTGATCTTGCGGAAACGCTCCGTCGTCACCGACCAGGCGACGTCGTTCAAATCGCCGGTGACGATGACCGGCAGTTTCTCGTCCTTGACCTTGAGCGCGACCAGCGCCGTCTCGCCGTCGCGGCCCTCGGTGCCACGATGCGGCACGGGCGGTTCGGGGTGGATGAAATAGGCACGAAACGAATTGCCCTTCGGCGTCTTGATGGTGGCGATGACGGAAGGGATGCCATCGGTCAGAAGTTCCTCGACCTGCACGTCCTTGAATGCGAATCGCGATGCGACGATCATGCCGTAGGAATTGTCGCGCGTTGCGTCGGCGATGTGCTCGTAGCGGGCGAGAAGGTCGGCCACGCCGTCGCGCCACTTTTCGTCGACTTCCATCAGAACGAGAATGTCGGGATCGGCCGCGGCGATCTCGTCGGCGAGCTCCCGGTAATGCGTATTCCCCATCTTGACGTTGGACGAGACGAGGCGGATGCGCTCGCCCTCATCCTCGGGCTTTGCGTCGGACGTCTGCCTGCGCCAGACCGGCGTGTAGCGAAGAATGTGCGGCGCCTGGATCACGACGACCGCCGCGAGCGCCATCTGCACGACGCGCCAGCCGGTTTCCTCGCCGCCGATGAAGATCGAGGCCAGGAGCAGCACCGCAGCGACCGCCAGGAACTGCTGGCGCGGGAAATCTCCGACCCGCACGATGCCATGCGAAAACGGCAGGAGAGGCAGAACGCTCGCCACGACGAGGAAGAACGTCAGTGCGGCGAAGATCAGAAACAAGGCGGGCCTCCCGGTCGGCGACGTGAATTAGCAAAAGACAATGCACGCCCGCCGGCCATGTTCCCCGAATAGCGTCAACTTTGCGACGAGTAGGCGGCGATGGCGGCCATGTTGACGATATCGCTGTCCTTGGCATTGAGCGAGACGATCTGCACCGGCTTGTTAAGGCCGACGAGTAACGGCCCGATGACGGTGCAGCCGCCCAGTTCCTGCAACATCTTGGTCGAGATGGACGCCGAGTGGAAGGCGGGCATGACAAGCACGTTGGCCGGGCCGGACAGGCGGCAGAACGGATATTGCGCCATCAGTTTCGGGTTGAGTGCGACATCGGCGGCCATTTCGCCGTCATACTCGAAATCGACGCGGCGCTTGTCGAGGATCTTGACCGCCTCCTGCACGCGCTCCGAGCGCTCGCCGGGCGGGTGGCCGAAGGTAGAATAAGCGAGCATGGCCACGCGCGGCTCATACCCCATGCGGCGGGCGAAACCGGCAGCTTCCTCGGCGATATCGGCAAGCTCGACGGCGTTGGGCATATCGTGGACGGCGGTGTCGGCCACGATGACGGTGCGGCCGCGACACAGCGCGATCGACGCGCCGATGACGCGGTGGCCGGGCCGCGCATCGATCGCCTTGCGCACGTCGTCGAGCACGGTCGAATAGTTGCGGGTGACGCCCGTCACCATGCCGTCGGCATCGCCGAGCGCCACCATGGCGGCGGCAAAGTGGTTGCGGTCATTGTTGATCAGGCGCTGCGCGTCGCGCAGGAGATATCCTTTCCGTTGCAGCCGCTCGTAGAGATAGTCGGCATAGATGCCGTTGCGGCGCGACAGGCGCGCATTGATGATCTCGATCCCCGGACGGTCGAGGTCGACGCCGGCGTGACGGGCGTTTTCCCCGATCACGTCGTCCCGGCCGAGCAGGATCGCGGTGCCGAGCTTCTGATTGGCGTAGGAGACGGCGGCGCGCATCACCTGCTCCTCCTCGCCCTCGGCAAAGACGATGCGCTTGGGCTGACGGCGCACGCGATCGTAGATGCGCTGGAGCGTCGAGGCGATAGGATCGCGCCGGGCGGACAGTTCCTGCTGATATTTCTCCAGGTCGAGGATCGGCTTGCGCGCGACGCCGGAATCCATAGCGGCGCGGGCGACGGCGAGCGGAATGGCCGAAATCAGGCGCGGATCGAAGGGCACGGGAATGATGTAGTTCGGGCCGAATTTCGGCCGCATCCCCTGATAGGCGGCGGCAACGTCGTCGGGAACGTCCTGGCGGGCGAGGTCGGCGAGCGCCTGCGCGGCCGCGACCTTCATGTCGTCATTGATGGTGGTCGCGCGGACATCCAATGCGCCCCTGAAAATGTAGGGAAAGCCCAGCACGTTGTTGACCTGGTTCGGATAGTCCGAACGCCCGGTCGCCATGATCGCGTCGGTGCGGATTTCAGCGACTTCCTCCGGCGTGATCTCCGGGTCCGGATTGGCCATGGCAAAGATGATCGGGTTCTTGGCCATCGACTGGACCATGGCCGGCGTCAGCGCGCCCTTTGCCGACAGGCCGAAGAAGACGTCCGCGCCTTCGAGCGCGTCGGCGAGCGAGCGGGCGTCGGTCTTGACGGCATGTGCCGACTTCCACTGGTTCATGCCCTCTTCACGGCCCTGCCAGACGACGCCCTTGGTGTCGCACAGGACGACGTTCTGCGGCGCAAAGCCCATCGACTTGACGAGTTCGATGCAGGCGATACCGGCCGCGCCCGCGCCGTTGCAGACGAGCCTGGTGCTGGCCATGTCTCGGCCGGTCAGGTGCAGCGCGTTGATGAGGCCCGCGACCGCGATGATGGCGGTGCCGTGCTGGTCGTCATGAAAGACGGGAATGTCCATCAGTTCGCGCAGGCGCTGCTCGATGATGAAGCATTCGGGCGCCTTGATGTCTTCGAGGTTGATGCCGCCGAAGGAGGGGCCGAGAAGCCTGACGCAATTGACGAATTCGTCGGCATCCTCGGTGTCGACTTCCAGATCGATGGAATCGACATCGGCGAAGCGCTTGAAGAGGACCGCCTTGCCTTCCATCACCGGCTTGGAGGCGAGCGCGCCGAGATTGCCGAGTCCCAGGATGGCGGTGCCGTTGGAGATGACGGCGACCATGTTGCCGCGCGTCGTATAGTCGAAGGCGCGGCTCGGGTCTTCGGCGATGGCCTTGACCGGCACGGCGACGCCCGGCGAATAGGCGAGCGACAGGTCGCGCTGCGTCGCCATGGGCTTGGTCGGATTGATCTCCAGCTTGCCGGGGCGCCCCTGTGCGTGGAAGTCGAGCGCTTCCTGCGGGCTGACGGAGGGCGTCGAGGGCTCGGATTTGTCGCGTGGTGCCATATGTGCTGCCGTCCTCCCGGCTCGACCTTGTTTTTGTGGAGTTTTGTCGAGCACCTGCGAATAAGGCTACACTTCGCGGCTGTAAATCGCCAAGCAGGGAGACCAAGTTTTTTGAAGCCACGATCCGGGGACGAAATGAACCAGCACATGCCTGTGCCCCAGGCCGGCGGCGGCACGCCGATGATCGAGCAGTTCATCGAGATCAAAACGGCGAACCCGGACGCGCTCCTGTTCTACAGGATGGGCGATTTCTACGAATTGTTCTTCCACGACGCGGAGATCGCCGCGCGGGCGCTGGGCATCACGCTCACCAAGCGCGGCAAGCATCAGGACGAGGACATTCCGATGTGCGGCGTGCCGGTCCACGCCGCCGACGACTATCTGCAAAAGCTGATCGGACAGGGATACCGCGTCGCGGTGTGCGAACAGGTCGAGGACCCCGCCGAGGCGAAGAAGCGCGGGTCGAAATCGGTGGTGAAGCGCGATGTGGTGCGCCTCGTCACGCCCGGCACGATCACCGAGGAAAAGCTGCTCGCGCCGAGCGAGGCCAACTATTTGATGGCGCTGGGGCGGGTCAAAGGCGCCGATGAGCTTGCTCTGGCCTGGATCGACATCTCCACCGGCGCCTTCAAAGTCTGCCGGACGAATGCCGGGCGCCTGCTGACCGACATATTGCGGGTCGATCCGCGCGAGGTGATCCTTGCCGACGCCGCGTTCCACGAGCCGGAGCTGCGTGCCTGTTTCGACGTGATCGGGAAGATCGCCAATCCGCAGCCGGCGATCCTGTTCGACTCGTCGGCGGCGACGGGGCGTATCGCGCGCTTCTACGAAGTCGCGACGCCGGACAGTTTCGGCGAGTTCGGCAGGGCCGAACTCTCGGCGATCGCCGGCGTCATCGCCTATGTCGAGAAGACGCAGATTTCCGAGCGCCCGCCGCTGGCCTTTCCCGAGCGCGAGGAGGAAGGGACGAGCCTCTTCATCGACGCGGCGACGCGGGCAAATCTGGAACTTCTGAAGACGCTGTCAGGCAGCCGCGACGGGTCGCTCCTGAAGGCCATCGACCGCACGGTGACGGGCGGCGGGGCGCGGCTTCTGGCCGAGCGACTGATGTCGCCTTTGACCGATCCGGCCGCGATCAATGCGCGGCTCGACGCCATCTCCTTCCTGATATCCGAGCCACGACTTTGCGAAGCGCTGCGTACCGTTCTCAAAGGCGCACCGGACATGCCGCGTGCCCTTTCGCGGCTGGCGCTCAACCGGGGCGGGCCGCGCGACATGGGAGCGCTGCGCGCCGGGCTGCACGCCGCGCGGCAGGCGGCGGACCTGCTGCAATCGGCGATGCTGCCGGCCGAACTGGTCGCGGCCTGCGAGGCGCTGTCAGGGTTGCCGGTGACGCTCGTCTCGCATCTGTCGCTCGCGCTTTCGCAGGAATTGCCGCTTCTGAAGCGCGACGGTGGTTTTGTCGCCAAGGGGTATGACGACGAGCTCGACCAGATGCGGGCGCTGCGCGACGACACGCGGCGCGTCATCGCCGGCATGGAGCGCGACCTGGTCGAGGAAACCGGCATTCGTGCGTTGAAAATCCGGCACAACAACGTGCTGGGCTACTATATCGAGGTGACGGCGCAAAACAGCGGCGCGCTGACCACGGGCGATGCAGCCAAGGCCCGCTTCATCCACCGCCAGACGATGGCGAACGCGATGCGGTTCACCACGACCGAGCTCGCCGAACTCGAAAGCAAGATCGCGAACGCGGCCGACCGGGCGTTGCAGATCGAATTTGCCGTCTTCGACCGGCTGCTCGACGAGATCGTCGGCCATGCCGATGCCTTGCGCAAGGGCGCGGCGGCGCTGGCGGCACTCGACGTGGCGACATCGCTCGCCGTGCTGGCGGAGCAGGAGAACTATGCGCGCCCGCAAGTCGATGACGGGCTCGCCTTCGAGATCGAGGGCGGGCGGCATCCGGTCGTGGAACAGGCGCTGCGCCGGCAATTGGCCGATCCATTCGTCGCCAATGATTGCGACCTGTCGCCAGCGGCAGGTGCGAAACAGGGTGCGATCTGGCTCCTGACCGGCCCGAACATGGGCGGCAAGTCGACCTTCCTGCGCCAGAACGCGCTGATCGCGATCCTCGCGCAGATGGGCTCCTTCGTGCCGGCGCGACAGGCGCATATCGGCGTCGTCGACCGGCTGTTCAGCCGTGTCGGCGCATCCGACGACCTGGCGCGCGGGCGTTCGACCTTCATGGTCGAGATGGTGGAAACGGCGGCGATCCTGAACCAGGCGGGCGAACGCGCGCTGGTCATCCTCGACGAGATCGGGCGCGGAACATCGACCTTCGACGGCCTGTCGATCGCGTGGGCGGCGGTCGAGTACCTGCACGAGAAGAACGGCTGCCGGGCGATCTTCGCCACTCATTTCCACGAGATGACGGCGCTCTCCGAAAAGCTGGCGCGCCTGGCCAACGTCACCATGAAGGTGAAGGAATGGGAGGGCGACGTGGTCTTCCTGCACGAGGTCGGCAAGGGCGCGGCCGACCGCTCCTACGGCGTGCAGGTGGCAAAGCTCGCGGGACTGCCGGATGCGGTCGTTGCGCGGGCGCGCGAGGTGCTGGGGCAACTGGAAGAGGGCGAGACGAGCGGCAAGGCGGCGAAGCTCGTCGACGATCTGCCGCTCTTTTCGGTCGCCGCACGGCGGGCCGAGCCGAAACCGATGGCAAATGACCGCCTGGCGGACGAACTGGCCGCGATCCGGCCCGACGACATGACGCCGCGCGAGGCGCTCGAAGCGCTCTACCGCTTGAAGGAAACGGCGACCAAGCGCCTGTAGCGGGTTTCGGCGAAACGGGTTAGAAGTGCGGCGCACAATGAACGAGCCTGCCCGATGGCCAAGATTCCCCTGAGACTGGACGAGATCGTCGACGGCGAGACATTGCGCCGCGACCTCGCCGCGCCGACCGTTCCGCATGGCGGCGACGGCGGGCGCAACGATGTGCGCAAGCGCGTCCTCCAGATTCTCAAGAACCGGATGGCCGAAGGCCGGGCCGAGGCCGAAAAGATGCTGACGGACGATGGCGGCGGCACCGCCTGCGCCGAGCGCCTGTCGCATCTGATGGACGAGATCATCCGCGCGCTCTACGACTTCGCGGTCGCCCATGTTCACCGGCCGACAAGCGCGGCCGAACGCATGGCGGTGATCGCCGTCGGCGGCTACGGACGCGGAACCCTGGCGCCGGGATCGGACATCGATCTTCTGTTCCTGCTGCCGGCGAAGCAGACGGGCTGGGCCGAGAAGGTCGCCGAATACATTCTCTACATGCTCTGGGACCTGGGTCTGAAGGTCGGCCATGCAACGCGCAACACCGACGAATGTATGCGCCTGTCGCGCACCGACACGACGATCCGCACCTCGATCCTCGAAGCGCGCTATGTCTGGGGCGACGAGGCGCTGTTCGACGGGCTGGTCCAGCGCTTCGACGACGAGGTCGTCAAGGACACCGGCGCCGAATACGTGCAGGCCAAGCTCGCCGAGCGCGACGACCGCCACGCCAAGGGCGGCGACACGCGCTATCTGGTCGAACCCAATGTGAAGGAGGGCAAGGGGGGCCTGCGCGACCTGCACACGCTGTTCTGGATCGGCAAGTATTTCTACCGGGTGCGGACGGCGGAAGAACTGGTCGGCAAGGGCGTCTTCACCCGGCGCGAATATCTCGAATTCCGCAAGGCCGAGGATTTTCTCTGGGCCGTGCGCTGCCACATGCACTTCCTGGCTGGACGCGCCGAGGAGCGGCTGCATTTCGACATCCAGCGCGAAATCGCCGAACGGCTCGGCTATACCAGCCATCCTGGGCTTTCGGCCGTCGAACGCTTCATGAAGCACTACTTCCTGATGGCGAAGACGGTGGGCGACCTGACGCGCATCTTCTGCGCCGCACTGGAGGAAGAACAGGCCAAGCACGTTCCCGGCTTCAACCGCATCTTCCTCAACTTCTCGCGCCGGCGACGGAAGCTGGCCGGCACGAGCGACTTCGTCACCGACAATCACCGCATCAACGTCATCGACCCGGACGTGTTCGCGCGCGATCCGGTGAACCTGATCCGGCTGTTCTGGCTCGCAGACCGGCACGGGCTCGAATACCATCCCGAGGCGCTGAAGCTCGTCACGCGGTCGCTGAAGCTGATCGACCGGAACCTGCGCCGCGACGAGGAGGCGAACCGCCTTTTCATGGATATCCTGACGTCGAGCCGCAATCCGGAACTCAATCTGCGCCGGATGAACGAGGCGGGCGTCCTCGGCAAGCTCATCCCCGATTTCCGCAAGATCGTGGCGATGATGCAGTTCAACATGTACCATCATTATACGGTGGACGAGCATCTGATCCGCTGCATCGGCGTCCTGTCCGAGATCGAGCATGGCGGCGGGGCGGATATTCATCCGCTGTCGCACTCGCTGATGCCGGACCTGAAGCGCCGGCGCGAAGTGCTCTATGTCGCGATCCTGCTGCACGACATCGCCAAGGGCCGGCCGGAGGACCATTCGACCGCCGGCGCGCGCATCGCAAGGCGGCTTTGCCCGCATATGGGCTTTTCGGCCGTCGACACGGAGACCATTGCCTGGCTGGTCGAAAACCATCTCGTCATGTCGATGACGGCGCAGACGCGCGATCTGAACGACCGCAAGACGATCCAGGATTTCGGCGATCTGGTGCAGTCGGTCGAGCGGCTGAAACTGCTCCTGATCCTGACGGTCTGCGACATTCGCGGCGTCGGTCCGGGCGTCTGGAACGGCTGGAAGGGCCAACTCCTGCGCACGCTCTACTACGAGACCGAACTGCTCCTGACCGGCGGTTTCTCGGAAGTCTCGCGCGCCAAGCGGGCGGAGATCGCACGCGGGCAACTGCTGGACGCGCTGACCGACTGGTCGCCCGAGGAAGGCCGCCGCTATGTCGCGCTTCATTACGACAACTATCTGCTGACGGTCGACCTCAAGGACCAGTTGCGCCACGCGGCCTTCCTGCGCGAGACCGATATCGCCGGGCGCAAGCTGGCGACGGCGGTCAAGACACATGAATTCGAGGCGGTGACGGAAATCACCATCCTGTCGCCGGACCATCCGCGCCTCCTCTCGGTGATTGCGGGCGCCTGTTCGGCGGCGGGCGCCAACATCGTCGATGCGCAGATTTTCACGACCACCGACGGACGCGCGCTCGACACGATCCTGATCTCACGCGAGTTCGACCGCGACGAGGATGAATTGCGCCGCGCGCGGCGCGTCGGCGCGCTGATCGAGGACGTGCTGTCGGGCAAGAGCCGACTGCCGGAGATCATCGAGAAACGCGCCAAGCCCAAGCGCGGTTCGAAGACCTTCCGGCTGGAGCCGCGCGCGGACGTGCGCAACACGCTTTCGAACCGCTTTTCGGTGATCGAGGTGAAGTGCCTCGACCGGCCGGGGCTGCTGTCGGAGATCACCGGCGCGATCTCGGACCTGTCGCTCGACATCGCCTCGGCGCACATCACCACTTTCGGCGAGAAGGTGATCGACACATTCTACGTCACCGACCTCACCGGCGCGAAGATCGAGAACCCGACGCGGCTTTCCGCGGTCCGCAAGCGGTTGATCGAGACGCTCGGCGGCGCCGCGGCCATGCGCGAAAAGCAGGCGGCGGAATAATGGACCTGCAAAAGGCCGCGCGCACATGAGCCTCATTTCAAAATTCTCCACCGTCGGCGGCGCGACGATGGCCAGCCGGGTCCTCGGCTTCGCCCGTGAGGCGCTGATCGGCGCCGCACTCGGCGCGGGGCCGGTCGCAGACGCGTTCTATGCGGCGTTCCGCTTCCCGAACCTTTTCCGCAGGCTCTTTGCGGAAGGCGCGTTCAACACCGCCTTCATTCCGCTGTTCGCCAAGGAGCTGGAGGGCGGCGGCGAGGAGGCGGCCAGGCGCTTCGCCTCGCAGGTCCTGTCGTTTCTGATGGTCTTCCTGATAGGGGTCTCGGCCATAGCCATCATCGCGATGCCGTTCCTCGTCGGCACCATCATCGCGCCGAGCTTCGCCGAGGACCCGGCGAAATTCGACCTGACGGTGACGCTGACGCGGATCATGTTCCCCTATCTCTTTTGCATGTCGCTCGTGGCAATGTTCTCCGGCATCCTGAACTCGATGCGAAAATACTTCCTGGCCGCCTTCGTGCCGGTGCTCTTGAACATCATCCTGATCGGCGTGCTCGTTCCGGCGCTGCGAAACGGCGTCACGCAGGAGACGACCGGCCTTTGGCTTGCTTGGGGCGTGTTCGCCTCCGGCGTCGCCCAGCTTGCGCTGTTGATCCTCGGCGTTCGCAAGGCGGGACTGAGCTTCTCCGTGCGGGCGCCGCGGCTGACGCCCGGCGTGCGCCGGCTGATGATCCTGATGGGTCCGGCGCTGCTGACGGGCGGCGTCACCCAGATCAACCTTCTGGTCGGCCAGATCATCGCGTCCGCGCAGGCGGGGGCGATCGCCCTTCTCAACTATGCCGACCGCATCAACCAGTTGCCGCTTGGCGTCATCGGCATAGCCATCGGCGTCGTGCTCCTGCCCGAACTCGCCCGTTCGCTGAAGGCGGGCGACGAGAAGGACGCGCAGCATCTTCAGAACAGGTCGCTCGAATTCGCGCTCGGACTGACGCTGCCGGGTGCGGTCGGCCTGATGATCATGCCCGCGCCGATCGTGGCGCTGCTCTACGAGCGCGGCGCCTTCACGGCGGAGACGACCGCGATGACGGCGGCGGCGCTGGCCGCCTTCGCTTCGGGCCTGCCTGCCTATGTGCTGCTCAAGGTTTTCTCGCCCGCCTATTTCGCCCGCGAGGACATGAAGACGCCGATGTGGTTCTCGATGGCGGCCGTCATCGTCAACATCGTCGGCAGCCTCCTGCTGTTCCCCCGTTTCGGCCATGTCGGCATCGCGGCCGCGACATCGATCTCGGCCTGGATCAACCTCGTGCTTCTGGCCGGAACGCTCTGGCGGCGCGATCATTTCCGGCCCTCGCCCACGACGCTGAAGCGGGTGGGACTGATCCTGCTCGCCAGCACCCTCATGGGCGTTCTGCTGGCGGCGATGCAAATCGCGCTTGCCGGCCAGCTTGCCGGGCCGCTTGCGACGCGCCTCGTCACGGTGACGGCCATGATCGGCATCGCCGCGATCGTCTATTTCGCGATCGTGGTCGCCACCGGCGCGGTCGACCGCGGTGACCTGAAGCGTCTCCTGCGACGGCGGCGCGCCACTTGATGACATGACCCGCATCGGCCATAAGCCTGCCGACCGTCCTTCGCGAATGCCGTCTGGACGCCGACATCGATGATCGAACACCGGAATCAGCCTGGGAACCCCATGACCGACTTCAAGCCCCTCGTCTTTTCCGGCGTCCAGCCGACCGGCAACCTCCATCTCGGCAACTATCTCGGCGCGCTGACGAAATTCGTCGCATTGCAGGACAGCCATGACTGCATCTATTGCGTGGTCGACATGCATTCGATCACGGCGCAGCTCGTCCATGCCGACCTCGCCGAGCAGACCCGTTCGATCACGGCGGCGTTTCTCGCCTCGGGCATCGATCCGAAGAAGCACATCGTCTTCAACCAGAGCCGGGTGATGCAGCACGCCGAACTCGCCTGGGTATTCAATTGCGTGGCGCGGATCGGATGGATGAACCGCATGACGCAGTTCAAGGACAAGGCCGGCAAGGACCGCGAGAACGCCTCGCTCGGCCTGCTCGCCTATCCCAGCCTGATGGCGGCCGACATTCTCGTCTATCGCGCGACGCATGTGCCTGTCGGCGACGACCAGAAGCAGCATCTTGAACTGACGCGCGACATCGCGACCAAGTTCAACAACGACTTTTCCGACCGCATCGCCGATCTGGGCGTCGGGGTGGCGATGAAGATGGGCGACGAGGCGGTCAACGGCTTCTTTCCCCTGACAGAACCCTTGATCGAGGGACCGGCGACGCGCGTGATGAGCCTGCGTGACGGCACCAAGAAGATGTCGAAATCCGACCCGTCGGACCTGTCGCGCATCAACCTGACCGACGATGCCGAAGCGATCTCGAAGAAGATCCGCAAAGCCAAGACCGACCCCGAAGCGCTTCCCTCCGAAGTCGAGGGGCTGAAAGGCCGGCCGGAGGCGGAAAACCTCGTCGGCATCTATGCCGCGCTTTCCGGCACGACGCGCGAGAAGGTGATCGCCGATTTCGGCGGCCAGCAATTCTCGGCCTTCAAACCGGCGCTTGCCGATCTTGCCGTCGAGAAACTGGCGCCGATCTCGGCCGAGATGCGCCGCATTTCCGACGACCGGGCCTATGTCGACGGCGTTCTTCGCGATGGCGGCGAACGGGCCGGTGCGCTCGCCGAGGCGACCATGAAGGATGTCCGCCGGATCATCGGGTTTCTCGATAGCTGATCCATCCGGCTTGCCGGTTTCCCGGCCGACTGGCAGATTGCACGCGACTCACAATCGGGAGCCGACATGGTATCCAAACGCCTCAGCCGCGAAGCCGGCCACCGCCGCAAGTTCCTGGCGATCGTCGACGACACACCCGAATGCGAACGCGCCATCGCCTATGCCGCACGGCGCGCCCAGACGACCGGCGGCGCGCTGCTGCTGCTTTTCGTGATCGAACCGGGCGAAGTCCAGCACTGGCTCGGCGTCGAGCAGATCATGCGAGAGGAGGCGCAGGCAACCGCAAGTTCGGCGCTCGACCTTCAGGCGAACAAGGTGCGCCAGGAACTCGGCCTCGAACCCGATCTCGTCATCCGCGAGGGCAAGGCCGACGAGGAAATCCATGCGCTGATCGAGGAAGACCAGGACATCGCCATCCTCGTCCTGGCCGCCTCCAGCTCGAAAGAAGGACCCGGACCGCTGGTTTCGTCCATCGCCGGCAAGGGCGCCGCCTTCCCGATCCCGGTGACCGTCGTCCCGAGCACGCTGTCCGACGAAGACATCGAGGCCATCGCCTGAATTTCGCACCGGAGCGGCCTGCAAATGGCGGCTCTGTGCGCCTCCGGTGCTCACGTACTCATGTACGCTCCGCTCCGGTTCTCCAGAGCCACCATTTTCGGCACGCTCTGGTCCGAAAATGCGCTACCCTCGGCGCCAAGTGAGCCAGCAGCCAGGGCGATGTTGCAATCGCCCGCGCGAGCATCTATTTTTAGAACAATTCCAAATTTACACGACAGCGGAGACCCGGTCATGTTCATCCAGACGGAAGCCACGCCCAATCCGGCGACCCTGAAATTCCTGCCGGGCAAGGTCGTTCTCGAAGAAGGGACTGCCGACTTCCGCGACGCGGCAAGCGCTGCGGAGGCCTCGCCGCTCGCCGGCCGGCTGTTCGAGGTGCCGGGCGTCACGGGCGTCTTCTTCGGCTATGATTTCATCACCGTTTCCAAGGACGGCGCGGACTGGCAGCATCTGAAGCCGGCCATCCTCGGCACGATCATGGAGCATTTCATGTCCGGCCAGCCGGTCATGGCGACTGGCTCGCAGGCCCGCGCCGACGAGGCGGCCGAGGGCGAGGAGTTCTACGACGCCGCCGACGAGGAAATCGTCGTCACCATCAAGGAACTGCTCGACACGCGCGTTCGCCCGGCAGTGGCGCAGGACGGCGGCGACATCACCTTCCGAGGCTATGAGAACGGCACGGTTTTCCTGCACATGAAGGGCGCCTGCGCCGGCTGCCCTTCTTCCACCGCGACGCTGAAGCACGGCATCCAGAACCTGCTTCGCCATTTCGTGCCGGAAGTGCAGCAGGTCGAACAGGTGGTCTGAGCGCGCCCGCCTTTTCCGGCACCGCGATCCAATGGAAAGCCCGCGACAGATCGATGTCGCGGGCTTTTTCGTTCCGGCGCAGATCAGGCCGCCAGAAGATGCTTTTCGATTTCTTCGACCGGATGGTTGGTCAGCGTCTTGGGCACTTCGGCGATGATGCGGTCTGAAACCTCCTTGTGGAACTCCTTGCGCATGTCGCCGAGGACGGTCGGCGGGGCAACGACGATCAGCTTCTTGAACCGCCCGCGATGGGCGAGCTTGTAGAGCCGGTCGGCGATCTCGTTGGCGAAACGCTCTTTTTCGATGCGGTGCCAGTCCGCCTCCTGCACGGCGGATCGGTGATGGTCGCCCGCATCGGACATCCGGCCGGGACGGTCCGTGCCCTGCTCGCGCGTGGGAGGATTGTCGTCGTGCATCTGGCGGAAGACCTGCAAATTCGGATAGATGGCATCGCCCTCATTGCGCAGGAAGAGCGCCTTTTCGCCGTCGGCGACAACGACCCAGGCGTCGTGTTCGATCTTGAGGATGGTCATGAAACTCTCCTTGGGCTGGGTTCCCTAACCGAACGCGGCGCGACGATCCGACGTTCCGAGCAAAGTTGGAGGAATATTTTTCTCCTGGCATCGTCATAACGCGAAAAGCGATTGTGCCTGGCCGGCGGGCGCACCACGCGATTTCTTAACTGCGCAAGCGGCATCGGCGAAGATGCCTTTATGTCGACATCCAACGCCCCCATTGCGCCCGCACGTTTGAACGCGTTCCCGATCTTCGCCAAGGTCGAGGGGCGGATCGTCGTCGTGATCGGCGATGGCGAGGAGGCGCTGGCCAAGGGCCGGCTGATGGCCCAGTCGAGCGCGGATGTGCGCGTGATCTCGGCCGCGCCCGAGGCCGAACTTGCCGGCTGGGCCGAGACGAACGGCGTTTCGATCGTTCGGAAGGCCTACGATGCGGCGCTGATCGAAGACGCCGCGCTCGTTTTTGCCGCGACTGGCGAATTGAAGCGCGATGCTTTGGTCGTCGCGGATGCGCGGGCGATGAAGATCGCCGTCAACGCCGTCGACCGGCCCGAGCTTTGCGACTTCTTCACACCGGCGCTGGTCAACCGCGCGCCGGTCGCAATCGCGATCGGAACGGAAGGCGCGGGGCCGGTTCTGGCGCAGATGATCCGCGCGCGGATCGACCAGATGCTCAGCCCGCAGCTCGGGGCGCTGGCCCAGCTTGCCACGAGCTATCGCAATGCCGTCGAAAAGCTGCTGCCGAAGGGCGTCGCACGGCGCCGATTCTGGAAGGAATTCTTTACCGGCGAAACCGCCCGTCACGTCGATGCGAACGAATTCTCGCAGGCCCGTCGGACGGCATCCGCGCTTCTGCGCGAGCGCGGCGAAATGCCCGGACATGTGGCGCTGGTCGGCGCGGGGCCGGGCGCCGAAGACCTTCTAACGCTGCGGGCACACCGCCTCTTGATGGAAGCAGACGTGATCGTCCACGATGCGCTGGTGCCCGAGGCCGTGATCGCGATGGGCCGTCGCGACGCGGAGCGGATCGCGGCGGGCAAGCGCAAGGGCTGCCACTCGAAGACGCAAAGCGAGATCAATGCGCTGCTGGTCGAACTCGGCCGCGCAGGCAAGCGCGTCGTCAGGCTCAAATCCGGCGATCCGCTGGTGTTCGGGCGCGCGGGAGAGGAGATGGCCGCGCTGCGCCAGGCCGGGATTTCCTATGAGGTCGTGCCGGGCGTGACCGCGGCCTTCGCCGCCGCCGCCGATTTCGAACTGCCGCTGACATTGCGCGGGGTCTCTTCCTCGATGGTGTTCACCACCGGGCACGACCTGAAAGGCGCGACCCTGCCCGACTGGGCGCGGCTGGCCATCGATGGCGCGACGGTCGCCGTCTATATGGGCCGTTCCATCGCCGCCGATGTCGCCGAGCGGTTGATCACGGCGGGGCTTTCGCCGGACACAGCGGTCGCCGTCGTCGAGAATGCCAGCCTTGAAGCCAAGCGCCTGTTCCATGGAACGCTGGCCGATTTGCCGAGCCTTCAGGAGCGGAGCGACCTGACCGGCCCCGTCATGACCATCATCGGCGACGCCGTCGCCGGCGCCAATTTCACACGTTCGCAGGCGCTCCATCGCCAGCCGGCGTTCAGCACGGAGAATTCACGATGAAGATCCTGACCGCAAACCGCCTGACCGATGGCGAAGCCGTGTGGCTCGCCGCCGACCATAGCTGGGCCGAGACGATCGAGGCGGCGGAGATCGCGCGCGACGCGGCGACCGAGGAGAAGCTGGAGCGCGCCGGCAAGGCGGCGGTCTGCAAGAACGAGGTGGTCGACCTCGCGCTGGTCGACATCGAGCTGGTCGACGGCCGCATCTGGCCGAAGCGCCTGCGCGAGCGCATCCGCGCCGCAGGGCCCACCAACCGGACCGATCTCGGCAAACAGGCCCGTCCGGGTATTTCCATCGCCGCCTGAGCGAGACGAGGATTTCATGTATCGTTACGACGAGTTCGACCACCAGTTCGTGAAGGCCCGCACCGCCGAGTTCGCCGACCAGGTGGACCGCCGGCTTGCCGGCGAGCTGACCGAGGACCAGTTCAAGCCGCTGCGGCTGATGAACGGCGTCTATCTCCAGCTTCACGCCTACATGCTGCGGATCGCCATTCCCTACGGCACGCTGTCGTCGAAGCAGTTGCGGATGCTGGCGCATATCGCGCGCACCTATGACAAGGGCTACGGCCACTTCACGACGCGGCAGAATCTCCAGTTCAACTGGCCGGCGCTGTCCGACATTCCGCAGATCCTCGCCGACCTCGCCTCGGTCGAGATGCACGCGCTGCAAACCTCGGGCAACTGCATCCGCAACGTGACGGCGGACCATTTCGCGGGCGCCGCATCAGATGAAGTGGCTGATCCGCGGCCCTATGCCGAGATCCTGCGTCAGTGGTCGTCGGTGCATCCCGAATTCTCGTTCCTGCCGCGAAAGTTCAAGATCGCGGTAACGGGCGCGGAGCGGGACCGCGCGGCGATCCAGGTCCACGATATCGGGCTGCGCCTGAAGAAGAACGCGGCGGGTGAACTCGGCTTCGCCGTCTATGTCGGTGGCGGGCAGGGACGCACGCCGATGATCGCCAAGAAAGTGCGCGACTTTCTGCCGGAAGAGGATCTGCTGACCTACACGACCGCGATCCTGCGGGTCTACAATCTCAACGGACGGCGCGACAACAAGTACAAGGCGCGCATCAAGATCCTCGTCCACGAGACGGGAACGGAGGAGCTGACGCGCCAGATCGAGGCGGAGTTCGGCGCGATCCGCGACGGCGAACTGAAGCTGCCGCAGGCCGACATCGACGCGATCGACGCCTACTTCGCGCCGCCGGCCCTGCCCGACCGGCCGGAAGGCTTGGTGGTCGAGGCAAGCGCCAAGCTCTCCGAGCCGGCCTTCGCAAGCTGGGTGAGGCGCAACGTCAATCCGCACAAGAACCCGGACTATGCCTCGGTGACGATTTCGCTGAAGGGCATCGGCGAAGTGCCGGGCGACGCGACCGACGAGCAGATGGATGCAGTCGCCGATATCGCCGAGGAACTGGCGTTCGACGAAATCCGGGTCAGCCACGAGCAGAACCTGATCCTGCCGCATGTCGCGCGCGCAGACCTGAGGGAGGTTTATCGGCGGCTCGAAGCCATCGGGCTCGCCACCGCCAATTCCGGGCTCGTCACCGACATTATCGCCTGCCCCGGCCTCGACTATTGCGCGCTCGCCAATGCGCGCTCGATCTCGGTGGCGCAGGAGATTTCGAACCGCTTCGGCAGCCAGGCGCGGCAGGAGGAGATCGGCGATCTGAAGCTGAAGATTTCCGGCTGCATCAATGCCTGCGGCCACCATCACGTCGGCCATATCGGCATACTGGGCGTCGAGAAGAAGGGCACGGAGCTCTACCAGATCACGCTTGGCGGCTCGGGCGACGAGAACACGTCGATCGGCGAGATCGTCGGGCGCGGCTTCACCGCCGAGGAGATCACCGACGCGATCGAAACCGTGGTCGAGACCTATCTGGCGCATCGCAAGGACAAGTCGGAAGACTTTCTCGCCGCCTATCGCCGGCTGGGCGCAGCACCGTTCAAGCAGGCGCTCTACGGCGCGGAAGCGAAGGCCGCCTGATGAGCGAGGAGACCATGACGCGCCTGTGGACGCAGGCGGGATTCATCGACGATTTCTGGACGCGCGGCGACGCGGAGACGCTGGCGGGCGACCATGTGATCCTGCCGCTCGACGCGTTTCTGGCCGCGATCGAGGCGGGGACGAATGCCGGCCCGCTCGGCGTCCATCTGGCACCGGGGGACAGCCTTGACGCGGTTCTGCCGCATCTCGACCGGCTGTCGCTGATTTCGCTCGGTTTCCCGGCCTATAATGACGGGCGGTCGTTCTCGAAGGCGGAACTGCTGCGCAGCCGACATGGGTTCACGGGCACGATCCGGGCGCATGGCGACGTGCTGATCGATCTCGTCAGCCACATGCTGCGCACGGGGTTCGACGAACTCGAAGTGACCAACGGCCCGACGCTGGCGCGGCTGGAAGCCGGACGGCCGGGCGGGCTTGGCGTTTATTATCAGCCGGCGGCGAAGGAATCCGGCAAGCCGGTCGATGCGCCGGCCTATGCCTGGCGGCGCGTTCCCGCCTAGAGTTTCGTGATCATGCGGTAGGTCGCGGGGTGGATCATGCGGACCAGCGTGATCGGCTTTTCGCCGAGCCATGTGATGCGCTCGCCGACGAAGACGGGCGCGCCTTTTTCCACGTTCAGCAATTCCGATTCCGCGCCGGCGCTGTCGGCGTGGAAGGTGAACTCGGCATGGGTGAAGGGCGCGGTTTCGACCAGCCATTCATTGGGGCCGGTGTCGGTGAAATCGGCGTCTTTCGCGGCGGGGACGGTTTCGAGGACGATGTAGCGATCCTCGACCTGGTAGGGCCGCCGGTCGGCCAGATGCAGCGCGCGGACATGGCGCAGCGGCGCGTCGGCCGAAAGGCCAAGGCGGGCGCGGATGAGCGCCGGAGCCTTGATGGTTTCGCTGAACAGGAGCCGGTACTGGTAGGTCGCGCCGCGCGCCTCGATTTCCTGGCGCACCAGTGGAATGACAAAGCGCGCCTCGCGAACGGGATGGAGAGCGACGCGCGTGCCGGCCTTGCGGCGGCGTTCGATGAGGCCGGCTTCGGCGAGTTCGCGCAATGCGCGGTTGACCGTCGCGCGGGCGGCGCCGAACTCCACCGACAGCGCTTCCTCCCCAGGTATCAGCGCGCCGGGCAGCCAGACGCGGCTGGCGATGCGGCGCGAAATCTCGTCGCGGATGGCGCGGTAGGAGGAACGGGCGGTGGTCACAGACGGTCCATGATCGAGGTCAAACGGGACTTGTAGCGGGCGGCGATCGCGTCGCGCGCGACGTGCCGGCCCTGCCTTATCATATGTCGGCCGGCCGACCAGAGATCGGTAACACAGGCTTGCGAGCCGGCGAAGACATAGGCGTCGAGCATCCTGTCGCCGGCGAGCCCATGCAGGCCCGCGCAGCCAGGATCGATGGCGACGAGATCTGCCCATTTTCCGGTTTCGATGCTCCCCGCACTACGGCCGAGCGCCTGTGCGCCGCCCAACGATGCGAGGTCATAAAGCTTGCGGCCGGCCGAGCCGGCGGGTTCGGCAAGGACGACGCGCGCCCGGTCGCGCAGGCGCTGCGAATAGTCGAGCTGGCGCAACTCGCCGATGGTCGAGATGGCAATGTTGGAATCGGAGCCGATGCCGAGCCGGCCGCCGCCTTCGACATAGCGGTCGCCGTCGAAGATGCCGTCGCCGAGATTGGCCTCGGTGACCGGGCATAAACCCGCGACGGCGCGCGTGCGGGCGAGCGCCTCCGTCTCGACCGGGCTCATGTGGGTGCAATGGATGAGGCACCAGCGCTGCGTCACGTCGTGATTGGCGAGGAGCCACTCCACCGGTCGCGCGCCGAGGATTTCCTGCGTCTCGGCAAGCTCGGCTTCCTGTTCGGCGATGTGCATGTGGAGCGGCAGGTCCGGTCTCCAGCCGGCGAGTTCGGCAAGATCCGCGACAGACACGGCGCGCAGCGAATGCGGCGCGAGACCGAGGCCGGTATCGGCGGACGCCGCGCCGACGACGGCTTCGCAGCGGGCGACGAGGTCGCCGAAACTGACCAGATCATTGGCAAAGCGCAACTGGCCGCCTTTCAGCCGCCGACCGTCGACGCCGCCCTGGGCGTAGTGGACGGGCAGGAGCGTCAGGCCGATTCCGGTCGTCTCAGCGGCAGCCGCGATGCGCACGGCGAGTTCGCCGTGGTCGGCATAATGAGCGCCGCCCGGCCGGTTGTGCAGATAGTGGAACTCGGCGACGGCCGAGAAGCCGGCCTCCTGCATTTCCATGAAGGCGAAGGCGGCGATGGCTTCGATGTCGTCGGGATCGAGGAGGTCGAGGAAGCGGTACATGATCTCGCGCCATGTCCAGAACGAGTCGCGGCCCGTCGGCCCGCGCCGCTCCGTCAGTCCCGCCATGGCCCGCTGGAAGGTGTGGCTGTGGAGATTGGAAAGCGCCGGAAGCAGGACCGGCACGCCAAGATCGCCGGGGCTTCGCGCCGCTTCCGTTTCGACCGTCTCGATACGCCCATCGGCGGCGAACACGACCCGGACATCGGCCGCCCAGCCTGAGGGAAGGAGCGCGGTTTCGGCGAAAATGGCAGGCATGGCAAATCCCGATTGACATAATATGTCTATACATAATAGCGTAAACGTGGATTTGAAATTGCGCAAGCGGATAGCGATGACCCGAACGCTTCTCACCAATCTCCGGCTCGCCGCCATGACCGCCAAGCGCCCGTACGGGCTGGTCGAGGACGGCGCGGTCGCCATCCGCGACGGGCGGATCGCCTATGCGGGGCCGGTCGAGGATTTCGAGGAAGCCTTCGACGAGTTCGAGACGCGCGACATGGGCGGGCGGCTCGTCACGCCGGCGCTGATCGACTGCCACACCCATCTCGTCTTCGGCGGCAACCGCGCGCGCGAGTTCGAGATGCGGCTCGAGGGGGCGACTTACGAAGAGATCGCACGGGCGGGCGGCGGCATCGTCTCGACCGTCACTGCCACGCGCCAACTTTCGCAGGACGAACTGGTGGAGGCGGCGCTGCCGCGGCTCGACGCCATGCTGGCCGAGGGCGTCGGCACGGTGGAGATCAAATCCGGCTACGGACTGACCGTGGAGGACGAATTGAAGATGCTGCGCGCCGCGCGCGAACTCGGCCGCCTGCGCGACGTGCGGGTGCAGACGAGCTGGCTCGCCGCCCATGCCGTGCCGGGCGAATATAACGGCCGGGCGGACGCCTACATCGAAGAGGTTGCGCTGCCGGGCATGGAAGCCGGCGCGGAGGAAGGCCTGATCGACGCCGTGGACGGGTTCTGCGAGGGCATCGCTTTCAGTCCGCAGCAGATCGCGCGCGTGTTCGGCAAGGCCAAGGCGCTCGGGCTGCCGGTGAAGTTGCACGCGGAGCAATTGTCGGACCTCGGCGGGGCCAAGCTTGCGGCGCAGCATGGCGCGCTGTCGGCCGATCATCTGGAATATCTGGGCGCCGACGGCGTGGCGGCGATGGCGTCGGCAGGAACCGTCGCGGTGCTGCTGCCGGGCGCGTTCTACACGCTGCGCGAAAAGCAGTTGCCGCCGGTCGATGCTTTGCGCGCAGCGGGCGTGTCGATCGCGGTCGCGACCGACTGCAATCCGGGATCGTCGCCGCTCGCCTCGCCGCTTCTGGCGATGAACATGGCGGCCACCTTGTTTCGGCTGACGCCGGAGGAGGCGCTGGCGGGGATGACGCGCAACGCCGCGCGGGCGCTGGGGCTTGATGGCGAGATCGGGACGGTCGAAGCGGGCAAGCGGGCGGAGTTGGCGGTGTGGGATGTCGAGGAGCCGGCGGAGCTGGTTTATCGGATTGGATTCAATGCTTTGGTGGAGAGGGTGTGAGAATGGTTCTCGAAGGGTCCTGCTCGGTCACACCCCCCTCTGTCCTGCCGGACGCCCTGGCCCGAGCCACGGGTCTCGGGCCAGGGCGTCCGGCAGGACAGAGGGGGGTGGCGCGCTATCCGCTTTGGATCGGAACCCGCGCATGACCCTCGTCCTCACTCCAGGTGCCGTCACGCTCGACCAATTGCAGGCGATCTATTGGGACGGCCTGGCGGCGCGGCTCGATGCGGCGTGCCGACCGGGAATCGTGCGCGCCAGCGACGTCATCGATCGGATCGCGAAGGGCGAGGCGGCGGTCTATGGCATCAATACCGGCTTCGGGAAGCTTGCTTCGGTCAAGATCGCGGCGGGCGACGTCGCGACGCTGCAGCGGAATTTGATCCTGTCGCATTGCTGCGGCGTCGGCGCGCCGCTGGCGCTGGAGATCGTGCGGCTGGTGATGGCGCTGAAGCTGGCGTCGCTCGGGCGCGGCGCTTCGGGCGTCAAGCCTTCAACCGTGGAATTGATCGAAGCCATGCTGGACAAGGGCGTCGTGCCGGTGATCCCCGAGAAAGGCTCGGTCGGCGCCTCGGGCGACCTGGCGCCGCTGGCGCATATGACGGCGGTGATGATCGGCGAGGGCGAGGCGTACTTTGCCGGCGAACGCCTGACCGGACGCGCGGCGCTGGAGCGTGCGGGCCTGACACCCATCACGCTCGCCGCCAAGGAAGGGCTCGCGCTGATCAACGGCACGCAGGTCTCGACCGCACTGGCGCTGGCGGGGCTGTTCAAGGCGCACCGGGCTGCCAATGCGGCGTTGGTGACCGGGGCGTTGTCGACCGACGCGGCGATGGGGTCGTCGGCGCCATTCCATCCCGAAATCCACGCGCTGCGCGGGCATCAGGGGCAGATCGACACGGCGGCGGCGCTGTGGGCGCTGCTCGACGGTTCGGAAATCCGCGAGAGCCATCGCGAGGGCGACGAGCGGGTGCAGGACCCCTATTGCATCCGCTGCCAGCCGCAGGTGGACGGCGCGTGCCTCGACGTGCTGAGGCAGGCGGCGCGGACACTGGTGATCGAAGCCAATGCGGTGACCGACAACCCGCTGGTTCTGTCGGACGGGCAGGTGCTTTCGGGCGGCAATTTCCATGCCGAGCCGGTGGCGTTCGCCGCCGACCAGATCGCGCTCGCCATCTGCGAGATCGGCGCGATCGCGCAAAGACGGATCGCGCTTCTGGTCGACCCGGCGCTGTCCTTCGGCCTGCCGGCGTTTCTGGCGGCGAAGCCGGGACTGAATTCCGGCCTGATGATCGCCGAGGTGACCTCGGCCGCGCTGATGAGCGAGAACAAGCAGATGGCGCATCCGGCCTCGGTGGATTCGACGCCGACTTCGGCCAATCAGGAAGACCATGTGTCGATGGCGTGCCACGGCGCACGGCGTCTGCTCGCGATGACCGACAATCTTGCCGCGATCGTCGGCATCGAGGCGGTGACGGCGGCGCAGGGCATCGACTTTCGCGCGCCGTTGAAAACGAGCACGGCGTTGCAGGCGGCGCATGGGGCGGTGCGGAGTGTCGTGGCGGGGCTGGAGGTGGATCGGTATATGGCGGGCGATCTGGAGGCGGCGGCGGGACTTGTGGCCTCGGGGGCGCTGAATGCCACTGTAGGGAATGTCTTGCCGGGGTTGGAGGGTTCTTGATGGTTTTTATGAAGGGGACCCCCGCCCTTTATCCCTCCCCACAAGGGGGAGGGAGGGCATCCACGTCGAGCCCGATATGCTTGGCGAACAGCTCAAATTGTGAACTCGACGATCACGTTACCCTCCCCCTTGTGGGGAGGGATAAAGGGTGGGGGTCGCCTTCGAGAGAACGGAGGCCGTCATGACACCCGTATCCGTCATTCAGGGCACCTCGCCCGTCATTCTCGGAATGCCGCATGTCGGGACATATGTGCCCGCTGAAACATTGGCGAAGCTCAACGCCGAAGGGCGCAGATTGCGCGACACCGACTGGCATATCGACAGGCTTTATGACGGACTTTTGCCAGGAGCGTCGGTGGTGAAGGCGAATTTCCATCGCTATGTGATCGACGCCAATCGCGATCCTTCGGGGATCAGTCTCTATCCGGGGCAGAACACGACGGGGCTGGTGCCGCAGACCGATTTCGACAACCAGCCGATCTGGACCGAGATGCCGGACGCGGCCGAGAGCGAGCGCAGGCTGGCAGCCTGGCACGCGCCCTATCATGCAGCGTTGGCCGCCGAGATCGCGCGGGTGAAGGCGGTGCATGGGATCGGGCTCGTCTACGACTGCCATTCGATCCGCTCGCGCTGCCCATTCCTGTTCGAGGGCGAGCTACCGGTGCTGAACATCGGCACGAATGACGGGCTGACCTGCGATGCGAAGTTCGCGCGGGTCGCGACGGAAATCGCCGGCGATTCAGGCTTCGAATGGATCGCGAACGGCCGGTTCAAGGGCGGCTGGACGACACGGCATTACGGAAAGCCTGAGACCGGCGTCCACGCGATCCAGATGGAGATCGCGCAGTCGGCCTATCTTGCGGCCGAGCAAGAACCCTGGGCGTTCGATGCGGCGAAGGCCGCGCCGCTGCGCCGGACCTTGAAGACATTGCTCGCCGCGCTGGAAGACGCGGCCATCGGAGGACGCCCATGACCAATCCACGCCACAACATCCGCGAAATCCGCGCGCCGCGGGGGCCGGAGATCACCGCCAAATACTGGACGACCGAGGCGGCGATGCGGATGCTGATGAACAATCTCGACCCCGACGTGGCCGAGAACCCGAACGAACTCGTCGTCTATGGCGGCATCGGGCGCGCGGCGCGGACATGGCAGGATTTCGACCGGATCGTCGCGAGCCTCAAGGGCTTGAGCGAGGAGGAGACGCTTCTCGTCCAGTCCGGCAAGCCGGTGGGCGTGTTCCGCACCCATAAGGACGCGCCACGGGTGCTGATCGCCAATTCGAACATCGTGCCGCACTGGGCGAACTGGGACCATTTCAATGAACTCGATAAACGGGGGCTGATGATGTACGGCCAGATGACGGCCGGCTCCTGGATCTATATCGGCACTCAAGGCATCGTGCAGGGCACCTACGAGACCTTCGTCGAGGCCGGCCGACAGCACTATGGCGGCGATCTCAAAGGTAAGTGGATACTTACGGCTGGACTGGGCGGCATGGGCGGCGCGCAACCGCTGGCGGCGGTAATGGCGGGCGCGTCGTGCCTTGCCATCGAATGCGACGAGACGCGGATCGATTTTCGCAAACGCACCCGCTATGTCGACGAAAAGGCGACGAGCCTCGACGAGGCGCTGGAGATGATCGCGCGCTGGACGAAGGCCGGCGAGGCGAAGTCGGTCGGGCTTCTGGGCAATGCGGCCGAGATCCTGCCCGAACTCGTCAGGCGCGGCGTCAGGCCGGACATGGTGACCGACCAGACTTCGGCGCATGACCCGCTCAACGGCTATCTGCCGAAGGGCTGGTCGATCGCCGAATGGAAGGCGAAGCGCGAGAGCGACCCGAAAGCGGTGGAAACAGCGGCACGCGCGTCGATGCGCGCGCATGTCGAAGCGATGGTGCGGTTCTGGGAACTCGGCGTTCCGACGCTCGACTACGGCAACAACATCCGCCAGGTGGCGAAGGAAGAGGGGCTGGAGAACGCGTTCGCGTTTCCCGGCTTCGTGCCGGCCTACATCCGCCCGCTGTTCTGCCGGGGGATCGGGCCGTTCCGCTGGGCGGCGCTTTCCGGCGATGCGGAGGACATCTACAGAACCGACGCCAAGGTGAAGGAACTGACGCCGGGCAACGACCATCTCCATCGCTGGCTCGACATGGCGAAGGAGCGCATCGCGTTCCAGGGCCTGCCGGCCCGCATCTGCTGGGTCGGGCTCGGCGACCGGCATAGGCTCGGCCTCGCCTTCAACGAGATGGTGGCGAAGGGCGAACTCAAGGCGCCGGTGGTGATCGGCCGCGATCATCTCGATTCCGGCTCCGTCGCTTCGCCCAACCGGGAGACGGAAGCGATGAAGGACGGTTCGGACGCCGTGTCCGACTGGCCGCTCCTCAACGCGCTGCTCAACACCGCATCGGGCGCGACCTGGGTGTCGCTGCATCATGGCGGCGGCGTCGGCATGGGGTTTTCGCAGCATTCGGGCATGGTGATCGTCGCCGACGGCACGGACGATGCGGCGCGCAGGCTGGAGCGGGTGCTGTGGAACGACCCGGCGACCGGCGTCATGCGCCATGCCGACGCGGGCTACGACATCGCGCTCGACTGCGCGCGCGAGAAGGGATTGCGGCTGCCGGGCATTCTGGGGAACTGAAACGACGACGGGGCCGAAACGGCCCCGTCCGCACTCTCTTGCCGGCGATCAGCGCGCGAGCCGCACGACCTGAAGCGATTGCGCGATGCCGGAGAAGGCCGCCGCCAGAACCGCCGCGTCCGAAGCCTGGAAGTAATGCTGCGAGGACGACGCGCAGGCCTTGAGCATGTCGCGGGCGACCGGATCGTCGACCATGAAGGCGACGGTGTAGATCTCGACCTCGTTGCCCTTCATGTTGGTGCAGATGGCAAGCGTGTCTTCGTTGGTCTGACGGAAGGGACCTCTGCCCAGAGGGTCGGACGAGGCGCCGCAGGACTCGTCCTCGTCGTCGTCGCAATCGTCGTCGTCATCGTCATCCTCGCGCCAGGCCTGTCTCTCACCTGGCAACAGGTCCTTGAGGTTCTTCGAGGGGATGACCGCCTTGCCGTTGTTCTTGTCGTAGAGAAGCGTGTTCTCGCCATCTGTCATCAGAACGACGACCTTGCGCGGACGCAGGTTTTCCTCGTCATAGGCGAGCCCGTCGCCGAACGGCCCGGAAGGCGCCAGCGTGTGCAGCCCCCAGATCATGCCGCCGGGGATGTAGGTTTTCGCCTTGTGGCTTCCCTTTTCGATGATCATGCCGGTGATGGCATCCTTGAGCGTCTGCTTCGTGCTGGTCAGCCGGACGAGCGGATTGAGGCATTCGGCATTCTGGGTGACGTATCCGGGATATTTGACCGAAGCGTTGTCGTCGTTCAGGCGATAGGTGCCGCCGGTGCGCGAGCCGACACAGCCATGCCAGGCAAAGGTCTGGGTCCATTTGCCGCCCGAACAGGTCTGGTACTCTGGAACCGTATAGGTTTCCGACTTGGCGCAGCCGCCGCCGCAGCTATAGGTTTCCCGAACGCCGTCGACCTCGCGGGTGCAGGTCTTGGCCGCCTTTTGCTGCACGCAGCGCGACTTGGTCGTGCTCGTCGTGCATTGCCGATCCCGGCCTTTCGGCACGGAATAGTCGGCCGGAACGTCCAGCCAGGAATTGTTGCGGTGCTGGAGGCCTACATTGACATATTCGCCATAGGGCACGAGCGCGATCCTGACGCCGCCGTCCGGCGATTTCAGCAACTGGTCGACGAGGCCCGAAGCGGCCGTCTTCAAGGCATCGATCTTGCGGACGCCCTTGGCGTCCCTGTCGGACATCGACCAGGTGTTGTCGAGAACCAGCGACACTTCCACCGTGCCGCGCGTGGCGCGTTCGGCGAGCGCCGAGGCCCCGATGTCGAGCTGCTGGTAGCCGGCGATGCCCATGAAGGTCGTCGGAATCGATCCGGCCAGCTCCACGTCCACGCTCTCGGTCGTGGCGACGATGTTCGCCAATGAAACCTGTTGAACGCGGGAACTGGTGCGGTTGGCGGCCAGATAGTCGTTGGCGATCTGTTCAAGCCGCGCCTGGTTCTGCTCCTTGGAGGCGGCCAGCGCCAGCGAGGTGGCATCGGCCATTTCCTGCAGATGGCGTTGCGCCGACTGATGGCGTGAATAATCGACGGCCAGACCCGCCGCCAGACAGAGCGGGATCATCGTGACCCCGGAAAGGATCGCGAAATTTCCCGAGCGCGATTCCAGGAATTTTCTCAACATGGCAGGCCCCCGCCTTGGACACATGAATGACACATGCCACAAGACTTGGGCTTTCTCAGTAAAGGAGATATTACCGGCGCATTTCTGCTTCCCGAATGGGTAAAGAGACGGTTTCGTTTTTGTCGATCATTTCGACCAGACGCCGTGATGCTCGCCTTTCGCATCGATGCGCTCGAAACCGTGCGCGCCGAAGAAATCGCGCTGGCCCTGGATGAGGTTGGCGGTGCCGCGGCCCTGGCGGAAGGCGTCGAAATATGTGATCGCGGCTGCAAGCGCCGGCACCGGCAGGCCGGCCTCGACGGCGCGGGCGACGACGCGGCGCAGGGCCGGGCTTGCCATTGCCATCGTTTCGATGAAGGCGGGCATCAGGAGGAGATGCGCGGGCTCCTTCGCCTCATCATAGGCAGCGGCGATCTCGCTCAGGAACTGCGAGCGGATGATGCAGCCGGCGCGCCAGATGCGCGCGACGGTGCCGAGGGGAAGGTTCCAGCGGAATTCCGCCGACGCCTCCTCCATGACCGCGAAGCCCTGCGCATAGGCGGCGACCTTGGCGGCCAGAAGCGCGTGTTCGAGATCGTGGACGAAAGCCTCGTCGGCGACGAGGGAGGCGGTCGGCAGCCTTGCCGCATAGACGCTTTCAGCCTCAAGCCGCATGTCCTTTTCCGCCGACAGGCTGCGTGCGGCGACCGCGGTTTCGATCGTGGTGGCGGGTATGCCCATCAATTGCGCCTCGACGGCGGCCCAGCGGCCGGTGCCCTTCTGGCCGGCGCGGTCGAGGATGGCGTCGACCAGCGGCCCGCCGGTGCCGGGGTCGGACGCGCGCAGGACCTCTGCGGTGATCTCGACGAGGTAGGATTCGAGCGGGCCGGAATTCCAGCGTTCGAAGATCGCCGCCATTTCACCGGCCGGCAGCCCCGCGCCGTCGCGCAGGAGGCCGTAGATTTCGGCGATCATCTGCATATCGGCATATTCGATGCCGTTGTGGATCGTCTTGACGAAGTGGCCGGCGCCGCCCTCGCCGAGCCAGGCGGCGCAGGGTTCACCCTTGAACCGCGCGGCGATGTCGGTGAGGATCGGCGCGATCTGCCGCCATGCCTCCTCGGCGCCTCCGACCATGATGGACGGGCCGTGACGCGCCCCCTCCTCGCCGCCCGAAACGCCCATGCCGACGAAGGTGAGGCCCGAACCTTCCAATTCCCCGAAGCGACGGATCGTGTCGCGGAAATTGGCGTTGCCGGCGTCGAGGATCATGTCGCCGGCTTGCAGATGCTTCCGCAATCCCGCGATCTGCTCGTCCACCGCCTTGCCGGCCTGGACCATGAGGATCACCGGGCGCGGCGGGCGGATCTGGGCGACGAACTCGGCCAGCGTCGCGCAGGGAACGATGCGTTCGCGCAAATTTCCGGCATTCTCGAAGAAGGCGCCTGTTTTCGACGCCGTACGGTTGTAGACGGCGACCGCATGGCCTTTTTCGGCTATGTTCAAGGCGAGATTGGAGCCCATGGTTCCAAGGCCGATCAGGCCGATATGCGCTTTGGTCATGACGATCCCTAGAAATGTTCTTATTTGTTGCCGCCGATCACGCAGCGGAAACGAAGGTGTCGCGCCCCAGCCCCAAGCGGTCAACAGACGAGACGGAATGCCTGCCATGCAAGGGCGAACATTGTTGATCGAAAGGCTCTTGGCTCTTTGCGTTTCAATCCAAACTGATTAAGACAGCCGCGAAGGCTTCAAAGAGCAGGACGCGATGACCCCCGTCACCCAGATTCCTCCCCTCGTCACCATCATCGGCGGCTCCGGTTTCGTCGGCCGATACGTGGTGCGCGCGCTGGCAAAGCGCGGCTATCGCATCCGCGTCGTCAGCCGCAACCCGAACACGGCGCATCATCTCCAGCCGCTCGGCAATGTCGGCCAGATTCATGCCGTGCGCGGGAATCTGCGCAACCGCGCCTCGATCGACAAGGCAGTCGAAGGCGCGGACCGGGTGATCAATCTCGTCGGCATCCTGTCGGAAAGCGGCGCCCAGACCTTCGATGCCGTGCAGGCCGAAGGCGCCCGCGCGGCGGCGGAAGCGGCAAAGGCAGCGGGCGCCCGCTTCATCCAGATGTCGGCGATCGGCGCGGATGCGCATTCGCAGTCCGACTACGGCCGCACCAAGGCCGAGGGCGAAGCGGCGGTGTTCGAAACCTCGCCGGACGCCATCGTCTTTCGCCCGTCCATCGTCTTCGGCCCCGAGGACGGGTTCTTCAATCGCTTCGCAGCCATGGCGCGGCTTTCGCCCGCGCTACCGATGATCGGCGGCGGGGAAACAATGTTCCAGCCGGTCTATGTCGGCGACGTGGCCGACGCCTTCGCGCGCGCCGTCGAGGGCAAGGTCGAGGGCGGCAAGGTCTACGAACTGGGCGGACCGGAAGCGCTTTCGTTCCGCGCCTGCATGGAACTGATGCTGAAGATTATCGGCCGCAAGCGGCTGTTCGTGCCGATCCCCTGGAAGATCGCCGAAATCCAGGGCGCGATCCTCGGCCGGATGCCGAACCCGCTCCTGACGCGCGACCAGGTGGAAATGCTCAAGACCGACAATGTGGTCTCGCCATCCGCCGAGAGCGAGGGTCGCACGCTCGAAGGCCTCGGCATTCGCCCGCAGGCGATGGAGGCCATCCTGCCGACCTATCTGTGGACCTATCGCGCGGCCGGCCAGTTCACCCGGCCGCAGGGCATGTAGTCCTCCTTGGACGTTCTGGCCGCACTTTTGCCGGAAGCACTGGCGATCTGGGCGGCGGCCTTCCTGATCGTCGCGAGTTTCTTCACCTCCGCGCTGACGGCCGCCTTCGGCGTGGGCGGCGGCGTCGCCATGCTGGCGCTGATGGGGCTGTTCCTCCCCGTCGCCGCGCTCATCCCGGTCCATGGCGCAGTGCAGCTCGGCTCCAATACCGGCCGCGCCTGGCACCAGAGACCCTTCATCCGGCGCGACATCTTCCTGCCCTTCCTGATCGGATCGCTCGTTGGCGCCATCGCCGGCGCCTTCGTGGTGGTGCAGCTTCCCGACGCGCTCCTGAAACTCGTTCTCGGCGGTTTCATCCTGATCGTGACATGGGCGACGATCCCCGGCTTCGACCGGCTGGGGCGGATCGGACTGGCGATCGGCAGCGCGGCGACGGCGCTCCTGACCATGATGGTGGGCGCGACCGGACCGCTGCTTTCCTCCGTCTTCGCGCAGATCATTCCCGATGACCGCAAGGCGCTGGTGGCAACGCACGCAGCCGGCATGACGATCCAGCACGCGCTCAAGATCGTCGTCTTCGGGCTGGCCGGCTTCGCCTTCGCCGCCTGGGCGCCGCTGGTGGCCGTCATGATCGCGTCGGGATATCTCGGCACCGTCTATGGCTCACGCTGGCTGGAGCGGCTGCCGGAGGCGCAGTTCCGCCGGTGGTTCAAGATCGGCATCTCGCTGCTTGCGCTCGACCTTTTGCGGCAGGGGCTTTCCGCCTGGACATGACTGGCTTGGTCGTTGGCGCGCTCTGGTGCTGACGCAGAAACGGCGAGACTTCTATCGAAGACGGCGAGGAGAACCGCTTGGAACCGATTCCGCAAGACCGCATCAGCCAGATCGACGGCCGCTACGCCTGGACGCGGCTGGTCATGTCGGTGCTGATCGCCACGATCGGCTCGGTCGGCATGTGGTCGGTCGTCGTCGTCATGCCGGCCATCGAGGCGGAATTCGGAACGCTGCGCGCGCAATCCTCTCTGCCCTACACGATGACCATGGTGGGGTTCGCCATCGGCAACGTCTATATGGGGCGCTTCGTCGACAAGGCGGGCATATTGCTGCCCGTCATCGGCTCGGCCCTCGCGCTCGGCCTCGGCTTTGCCGCAGCCGCGCTCGCGCCCTCGATCTGGGTGTTCGCGATCGTCCAGACGATGATCGGCTTCGGCGCGGCGGCGACCTTCGGCCCGCTGATCGCCGATATCTCGCACTGGTTCATGAAGCGGCGCGGCGTCGCGGTGGCGGCGGCGGCGAGCGGCAACTACTTCGCCGGCGCGATCTGGCCGCTGGTGATCCAGGCCGTGCTGCCGGACCAGGGCTGGCGGATAACCTATTTCGGCATCGGCCTCTTCTGCCTCGTCACCATGCTGCCGCTGGCGCTGCTCTTTCTCAAGGCGCGAGCGCCCGACCTTGGCTCCGGCGCCCATGCGGCCGCGCCCAAGCCGGTGATGTCGATCGATCTTTCGCCGCGCCAGCTTCAGATTCTCCTCTCGATCGCCGGGCTGGGCTGCTGCGTCGCCATGTCGATGCCGCAGGTCCATATCGTGGCCTATTGCGTCGATCTCGGCTTCGGCGTCGGGGTGGGCGCGGAGATGTTGTCGCTGATGCTGATCGGCGGCGTCGCCAGCCGGCTCGCTTCCGGCTTCCTCGCCGACCATATCGGCGGGGTGAAGACGCTGCTGATCGGCTCGGTCTTCCAGATGCTGGCGCTTGCCGCCTACATCCCCTTCGACGGGCTTGCCTCGCTATACGTCGTCTCGCTGATCTTCGGCCTGTCGCAGGGCGGCATCGTGCCGAGCTATGCGATCATCGTGCGCGAATATCTGCCGGCGCACGAGGCGGGGCAGCGGGTCGGCCTCGTCATCATGGCGACGATCATCGGCATGGCGCTCGGCGGCTGGCTGTCGGGGCTGATCTACGATATCACCGGATCGTATCAGGCGGCTTTCCTGAACGGCATCGCCTGGAATCTGATGAATGTCGCGATCATGTCGATGATCCTTTGGCGAACTCGGCTGCGCGGCGTGCGGTCCGCATAGCCAGAAGCGGCGTGCGGCGAGAGCGGGACATGCATCAACACGCATTGTTGCACTCGCTTCCGCCGCGCAAACTCTCTAAATAGCGTCTGGTTTACCCATCCGGCCGGAGAAATGATGCAAAAGACACTGGTTTTGACCGGCGCGAGCCGGGGCATCGGACACGCGACGGTCAAACGCTTCTCGCGCGAGGGCTGGCGCGTCATCACCTGTTCGCGCAATGCCTTTTCCGAGGACTGCCCCTGGCCGCAGGGGCCGGAAGATCACATCAAGGTCGATCTCTCGGACCCCGAGGATGTCGGATCGGCCGTGGCGAACATCCGCCATCGGCTCGAGGATACCGGCGGCGAACTCCACGCGCTGATCAACAATGCCGCAATTTCTCCGAAGCTCGACAAGGGCGGGCGGATGAATTCGATCGAAACGCCGATGCATGTGTGGCGCGACGTCTTCCAGGTCAATTTCTTCGCCCCGATCATGCTCGCGCGCGGCCTGTTCAAGGAACTGGCGGCCGCCAAGGGCTCGATCGTCAACGTCACCTCGATCGTCGGCAGCCGCGTCCACCCCTTCGCCGGCACCGCCTATGCGACGTCGAAGGCCGCGCTATCCTCGCTCTCGCGCGAAATGGCCGCCGATTTCGGCCCGCACGGCATCCGCGTGAACTCGATCGCGCCGGGCGAGATCGACACGGCGATCCTGTCGCCGGGCACCGAAAAGATCGTCGAGACGATCCCGCTGCGCCGGCTCGGCTCCACCTCCGAAGTCGCCGACACGATCTTCTTCCTGTGTTCCGACCAGTCCTCCTACGTCACCGGCGCCGAAATCCACATCAATGGCGGCCAGCACGTCTAGGCTAATGCGGCATGGTGGAAAGGTGGGACAGCAACTCCGCCACATTGACCGCACCGCATTTCTTCAAAAGCCGCGCGCGGTAGGCCTCTACGGTGCGCGGCGAAACGTCCAGCATCCGCGCGATTTCCTTCGACGTGCGGCCTTCGCCCAGATGCATCACGATCTGCCTTTCGCGCGTGGAAAGCGCCAGCACCTGGCGCGTCGATGAAAGGTCGGCGAAGCTCCAGACGGCGCGGCCGAGCGGATCGTCGTCGCGCGTCAGCGAATGGCCGCGCACCCGGCACCAGAACAAGGCGCCGTCCTTCCTCGCCATGATCCGCTCGTCGGAATAGCGATTGTCCTTCCTGAGCGGCTCGACGCCGACGTCGCGGATGCGCACGAACTCTTCCTGGCTGGGGTAGAGGAAGGCGAAGGACTGATCGACGAGTTCGTCGATCCGGTAGCCGAACATCGCCGAGAAGGCCGGATTGCAGGCGCGGATGACACGGCTTTCCGTGACCACGAGGCCGACGGGCGCGTGGTCGAAAGCGAGCTTTGCGTAGTCGAAAATGTCGTCGGTCATGCGTATTTTTACGATATTGCGGAAAAACCGTGCTTTCGCCGATAGTTTGGGCAGGATTTCGTGATGTCGGCCGGCCATGGCCTGCGACATCGCGATCCGGGAGGACAGTCGCGAGTGCCGGACCAAAAATCAACCGTCTTCGGCGGCTGCGCTGGTGCTTTGCCGATTTTCGACCAGATCAATCGCTTTCGGGAGGAAGTTACATGAAGAAATGGTTCGCCGCGCTGGCCCTGTCCTGCGCCTTCGTCATGCCGGCCGGGGCGCAGGACGATCCGGTCAAAATCGCACTGCTGCACGGCCTGTCGGGCTCGCCGCTGGAAGCCTATTCCAAGCAGACCCAGACCGGCTTCGAGATGGGTCTCGAATATGCGACCGACGGCACGATGGAGGTCAAAGGCCGCAAGATCGAGATCATCCGCAAGGACACGCAGTTCAAGCCGGACGTCGCGCGCGCGCTTCTCGCCGAGGCCTATGGCGACGACGACGCGCTGATCGCGGTCGGCGACACGTCGTCAGGCGTGGCGATGTCGCTTCTGCCGGTCGCGGCCGAATATGAGCGCATCCTGCTGGTCGAGCCGGCCGTCGCGGACGGGCTGACGGGCGCCGATTCCAACCGCTACGTCTTCAAGACCTCGCGCAATTCGTCGATGGACATGCAGGCCCAGGCACTTGCGCTGGCTCCCGACGAAAACCTCTATGTCGCAACGCTGGCGCAAGACTACGCCTTCGGCCGCGACGGCGTCGCCGCCTTCAAGGCCGCGCTCGAAGGCACCGGCGCCAATCTCGTCGCCGAGGAATACGTGCCCCAGCAGACGACCGATTTCACCGCGACCATCGAACGCCTGACGGAAGCGCTGCGCGACCAGCCGGGCCGCAAGGTCATCATGATCTATGTCGCCGGCATCGACGCCATGACGCCGCTCGCCTCCGCCGGCCTCGACCGCTACGACATCGAGCTTTCGACCGGCGGCAACATCCTGCCGGCACTCGTTTCCTACAAGCAGGTGCCCGGCATGGAAGGCGCCATCTATTATTATTACGAACTGCCGGACAATCCGGTGAACGACTGGCTGGTCGAGCAGCATATGGAACGCTTCAACACCCCGCCGGACTTCTTCACCGCCGGCGGCATGGCCTCCGCCATGGCCATCGTCAAGGCGCTGGAGACGGCCGAGGACTGGGAAACCGAGACGCTGATCACGACCATGGAAGGCATGTCCTTCGACACGCCAAAGGGCGAGATGACCTTCCGCCCGGAAGACCATCAGGCCTTGCAGTCCATGTACCACTTCAAGATCGCGGTCGAGGACGGCGTCGAGTGGGCCGTGCCGGAACTGGTGCGCGAAATCCCGGCGTCGGAGATGGATATTCCGGTCGGGCGGAATAACCAGGAGTAGCGCTTTAGATCGTTCCCGGCCTTTGGCCGGGAACGCATCACCCCCACTCCGTCCCTTCGGGCCACCTCTCCCCCTGCCTGGGGGGAGAGGAACCGTCAAGCTGGATAAGTGTCGCCAGGGCGGCAACGCTTTCCTCTCATGGGCTGCAAGAACATTGACCCCCTCCATCGCTACCCAAAACCTGACGATCCGCTTCGGCGGGCACGCTGCGGTGAACGATGTCACCTGCGCGTTCCAGCCGGGCGAACTCACCGTCATCGTCGGTCCCAACGGCGCCGGCAAGACGACGTGGTTCAACCTCGTCTCCGGCCAGTTGAAGCCGACGGAAGGGCGCATCTTCAAGGGGGAAAAGGAGATCACGCGGATGTCGGCTTCCGCCCGCGCCAAGGCCGGCATCGGCCGCGCCTTCCAGTTGACCAATCTCTTCCCCAAGCTGACAGTGCTGGAAAACGTGCGCCTTGCGGTGCAGGCGAAGGCGGGGCAAGGCCCCTCGGCTCTGCGCAATGCGGCGAGCCTGACCGACCTCTCCGACAAGGCCGAGCGCTATCTCGAGCAGACGCGGCTTTCCCCGGTCGCGCATCTGCCCGCCTCCGCCCTGCCGCATGGCGACCAGCGCAAGCTGGAAGTGGCGATGCTGGCGGCGATGGAGCCCGACATCTTCATGTTCGACGAGCCGACCGCCGGCATGTCCGTCGACGAGGCGCCGGTCATCCTCGAACTCATCGCGGACCTGAAGAAGGATACGGCCAAGACGATCCTGCTCGTGGAGCACAAGATGGACGTGGTGCGTGCGCTCGCGGACCGCATCGTCGTGCTGCACAATGGCGAACTCGTCGCCGACGGGAAGCCGGCCGAAGTGATGGCGCTGCCCATCGTGCGCGAAATCTATCTCGGCGTCGGCGCGGAGGACGTGGCATGACGGATTCCATCCTGCGGCTCGACGACGTCCACACCGACATCGCACAATACCATATCCTGCACGGCATCTCGCTCGACGTGCCCGAAGGCGGCGTCCATGTGCTGCTCGGCCGCAACGGCGCCGGCAAGACGACGACGCTGCGCACCATCATGGGCCTTTGGAAGGCGAAGACGGGCGCGATCATGTTTCGCGGCCGCGACATCGCGGCCATGCACACCTCCGACATCGCCCGGCTCGGCATCGCCTTCGTGCCGGAAAACATGGGCATCTTCGGCGGACTGACGGTGGAGGAAAACATGCGCCTCGCCGCCACGCATGGCCGCTTCGACAAGGCGCGGCTCGATCGCGTTTTCGCCATCTTCCCGGCGATGGAGAAGTTCTGGGATCGCCAGGCCCATGCGCTCTCCGGCGGCCAGAAGCAGATGCTCGCCATCTCCCGCGCGATCATCGAACGGCGCGACCTGATCCTGATCGACGAGCCGACCAAGGGCCTCGCGCCGGCGATCATCCGCAACATGATCGACGCCTTCCGCGAGATCGGCGAGGATACGACGATCCTGCTGGTCGAGCAGAATTTCCTCTTCGCCAAGGCCCTGGGCCGCACGGTGGCCGTCATCGACGACGGGCGCATCGTCCACCGGGGCGAGATGGCCGAGCTTGCGGCCGATGCGGATTTGCAGGCGCGGCTGCTCAGCCTGTCGCTCGAAGACCATCATTAGGATCGTTCGATGTTTCGGCTTTGTCACACCCCCCTCTGTCCTGCCGGACATCTCCCCCTCAAGGGGGGAGATCACGCGGTGCCGGCGACGAGACTAATCTCCCCCCTTGAGGGGGAGATGTCCGGCAGGACAGAGGGGGGTGAGCGCCGCCCCATCAAGATCTGGAAGGCAGCGTCCCAATGAAATCCCTCTCCGCCACCTTCACCCGCTTCGGCGGCGTCATGCTGCTGCCGCTCATCGTCGCCCTGGTCGCCTTCGTCCTGATCGGCCGACCGTCATCCTGGATGACGCTCACCATCGCCGGTCTCGCCATGGGGATGATGATCTTCCTGATGGCGTCGGGCCTGTCGTTGATCTTCGGCCTGATGGACGTTCTTAATTTCGGCCATTCCGCCTTCGTCTCCTTCGGCGCCTTCATCGGCGCGACGGTGCTGGCCGCACTCGGCATCTGGGTGAGCGGGGATTCGGCCTTTCTCAACATCGCAGCTCTCGCCGCCGCCATCGGCGCTGCCACCGCCTTCGGCGCGCTCGCCGGCTGGTTCTTCGAGCGCGTCATCATCAAACCGGTCTATGCCGACCATCTGCGCCAGATCCTCATCACCGTCGGCGCGCTGATCGTCGCGGAGGAAATCCTGCTCGTCATCTGGGGCGGCACGCCGATGCCGGTCCCGCGCCCGGCGATCCTCACCGGCTCGTTCCTGATCGGCGACGTCGCGGTCGAGATCTACCGCATCTTCGCCTTCCTGCTCGGCCTCATCGTCTATGTCATCCTGCATCTGACGCTGAACCGCACCCGCATCGGGCTGCTGATCCGCGCCGGCGTCGAAAACCGCGAGATGGTCGAGGCGATGGGCTTTCGCATCGACCGGCTCTTCATCGGGGTCTTCATGGCGGGCTCGGCGCTCGCGGCGATGGGCGGGGCCATGTGGGCCGGCTATCAGGGCCTGATCACGCCGGCGCTCGGCTCGGAACTGATGGTGATGGTCTTCATCGTCGTCATCATCGGCGGCCTCGGCTCCATCCAGGGCTCGCTCCTCGGCGCGCTGATGGTGGGGCTGACCACCAACTACGTCGCCTTCCTGTTCCCCAAGCTGGCGCTCGCCTCGACCATGATCCTGATGATGATCGTGCTTCTGTGGCGCCCCTGGGGCCTCAGGCCAGCGGTCAAGGGGTAAGACGATGACCACCCAAACCCTCACCGCCCCCGCGCGCGCCGCCCCCTCCACCCGCGTCACTATCGGCCGCGTCATCGTCTACGGCTTTGCCGCTATCGTCGGGATCTGCCTGCTCTTTGCGCCATTTCTCTTTCCCGACGTGCGCGCGCAGGAAGTCGCGGCGCGCATCTGCGTCTTCATCGTGCTGGTGGCCAGCTACGATCTCCTCATCGGCTATACCGGCATCGTCTCCTTTGCCCACACCATGTTCTTCGGCCTCGGCGCCTACGGCGCCGCCATCGCGCTCAAGACCATGGGGCGCGGCTTCGACGCCATCCTCGTCGGCGGCTCGCTCGGCGTGCTCGCCGCCTTCGTGCTCGCCGTCCTCATCGGGCTCTTGTCCTTGCGCGTGAAGGCGATCTTCTTCGCCATGGTCACGCTTGCCGCCGCTTCCGTCATGCTGGTGCTCGCCAGCCAGCTTTCGAATTTCACCGGCGGCGAGGACGGCATCACCTACGAAATCCCGCGCTTCTTCTCGCCGGCCAACAGGCTGCAAGACGCAAATGGCGATCAGATCCGCCTGTTCGGCGTCCCGGTCACCGGCCGGCTCTATCTTTACTATTTCGTCTTCCTGTCTTCGCTGGCGCTCTTCTACCTCTTGGTGCGCATCGTGCGCTCGCCGCTCGGCACGGTGCTTCAGGCGATCCGCGAGAACGAGATGCGGGCCGAGGCTATCGGCTACCGCGTCGTTGCCTACCGCACCTCGGTCTTCTGCATCGCCGCCGTGGTGGCGGCGCTCGCCGGCGTGTTGCGCGCCGTCTGGCTGCGCTATACCGGGCCGGACGTGACGCTCTCCTTCGACATCATGATCGACGTTCTGCTGATGGTCGTCATCGGCGGCATGGGCACCATGGTCGGCGCCATCGTCGGCGTGGTCATCATGACGCTCGCACAGTTCTATCTGAAGGATCTGATGGGCGCGGGCGCACAGGCGACAGCGGACCTGCCGCTGATCCCGGAGCTTCTCAATCCCGACCGCTGGCTGCTCTGGCTCGGCATTCTCTTCATCCTGCTCGTCTATTTCTTCCCGGCGGGCATCGCAGGCACGCTGCTCGGCAAAGGTGGCCGCAAATGAAACCCGTCTCGACCTATATCCCCGCCGCCGGCTTCGAGCTTCACGTCACCGAATGGGGCGACGCCAGGAACCCGGCGCTCGTGATGTGGCACGGTCTTGCCCGCACCGGGCGCGATTTCGACGAGGCGGCCGAGGCGCTCGCAGACACATATTTCGTGATCTGCCCGGATACGCTCGGCCGCGGCCTGTCGAGTTGGGCGCGCGATCCCGCGACCGACTATTCCTACGCCACCTTCGGCGAAACCGCGAAGGCGATGCTCGACCATTACGGCATCGGCGAGACGCGCTGGATCGGCACGTCCATGGGCGGGCTGGTCGGCGTCACGCTCGCCGCCGGCGTCCTTGAGGGGCGCATCACCCATCTCGTCATCAATGATGTCGGGCCTGATATCCCAAAGGCGGGAACCGGCCGCATCGTCGACTATGTCGGCAATCCGCCGGTCTATGACACGGTCGGCGAACTCGAGGGCTGGTTTCGCAGGAACTACGAGCCCTTCGGCGAGAACACGCCGGCCTTCTGGCGCCGCATGGTCGACACCTCCATGCGGCGCACCGACGACGGCCGCGTGACCGTGCATTACGATCCGCAGATCGTCGCCCAATTCAGCCACCATGCGGGCGACCTCGACATCTGGTCGGCCTATGACCGGCTGGCAATCCCGACATTGCTCCTGCGTGGCAGGACATCGGATGTGCTGGCTGCCGAAACTGCCGAGGAAATGACGAGACGCGGCCCCAAACCCCGCCTCGTCACCTTCGACGACTGCGGCCACGCGCCGACGCTGGCCAGCGACCGCGAGATCGCGCTGTTACGGGATTTCCTGGCGAATTGACGTCAGCCGGGATGGGCGAAATCAGTTGCCGCCCATGATGATGTCCATGATCGAACCGATCGGCCCGGAGCGCTGCTGCTGTTGCCGGCCGACATCGGCGGGCGGGGCGATAGAGCCGGTGGTGTCGCCGGCAGGGTAGGCCGCCTGTTGTGGGATTCCCTGATCGCTTGCCAGAAGATCCTCGATGCGCTCGAAGGTACCGGGCGACCAGCGGCCGGGCAGCGAGGCGACGGGAACGCCGTCATGCGCGCCTTCCATGAAGATCTTCCACGCCTTGGCCGGCAACTGCCCGCCGGTGATGTTCTTCATCGGGCGGCCGTCATCATTGCCGAACCAGACGCCGGTCGTCAGTTCGGCCGTGTAGCCGACGAACCAGGCGTCGCGCGAATTCTGGCTGGTGCCGGTCTTGCCGGCGGCGGGCCAACCGAAATCGGCGTTGCGGCCGGTGCCGGCTCCGACCGTCTCGGCCATCATGTAGTTCATCATGCCGATCGTCTCGGGGCGGGCGACCTGTGTACCGGCCGATGCCGGACGCTGATAGAGGACCTCGCCATCGACGGTCGTCACCCGCTCGACGAAATAGCTCTCGTGCCGCACGCCGCCCGTCGCGAAAGGCACGAAGGCGGATGTGAGTTCGAGCGGCGTGACTTCCGAGGTGCCGAGCGAAATCGACAGATTGGGCTGGAGATCGGATTCGATGCCCATGCGCCATGCCGTCTCGACGATGGCCGAAGGGCCAACCTCGTGCGCGAGAACGGCGGCGATGGAATTCGACGAGCGGGCGAGCGCCTGCGACAGCGTCATCGGGCCGGCATACTTGTTGTTGAAGTTCTGCGGCGACCAGTTGCCGATCTTGACCGGCGCGTCGTTGCGGATCGTGTCGGGGAACAGCCCTTGCTCCATCGCCGCCATCCAGACGAACGGCTTGAAGGCGGAGCCCGGCTGACGCCGGGCCTCGGACGCACGGTCGAACTGCGAATTGGCGTAGTCGTAGCCGCCGACCATGGCGCGCACGGCGCCGGTCGGATCGATCGAGACGAGCGCGCCCTGGGAGACGTCGAGTTCCGCCTTGTTCTCGTCGACCATCTGGCGGACGGCCTTTTCGGCGAGGTCCTGAAGATCGAGGTCGACCGTCGCCTCGACGATCAGGTCCTTGCGCACGTCGCCGCCTATGAGGCCGGGCAGTTCGCCCATGATGCGGTCGGCGACGTAGTTTTCCGAACCCGTCCAGTAGGCGGCCGCGCGCACCGGCGGGGCGGAGATGGCCGAGGCCAGTTCGCTGTCGCCGATCATGCCCTGATCGCGCATGGCGGAAAGAACGAGCTGGGCCCGGGTTTCGGCCGCATTGGGATCGCGCGCCGGCGACAGGCGCGAGGGAGCAACGAGAAGGCCGGCGAGAAGCGCGGATTCGGACAGGGTGACATCGCGCGCACTCTTGCCGAAATAGCGCTGCGAGGCGGCCTCGACGCCATAAGCGCCGGAGCCGAAATAGACGCGGTTCAGGTAGAATTCGAGGATCTGCTCCTTGGAATATTCGTTCTCCAGCCAGAACGCCATGAGCACTTCGCGGATCTTGCGATCGTAAGAGCGCTCATTGGTGAGAAACAAATTCTTTGCGAGCTGCTGGGTGAGCGTCGAGCCGCCCTGAACGACCCGGCCATTGACCGCGTTCTCGTAGACGGCGCGGGCAAGGCCGATCGGATCGACGCCGAAATGCGAATAAAAGCGCCGGTCCTCGATGGCGACGACGGCCTGCGGGATGAAGGGCGACATCTCGTGCAGCCCGATCGACTCGCCGCCCATCATGCCGCGATTGGCGACCTGGCGGCCCTCGATATCCATGATCTTGACGTTGGGCGGGCGATCCGGGATCGCCCAGGTCGAGGCCGACGGCATCTGTGCGGCATAGAAGGCCAGCACGCCCGCAGCCGCGACGCCACCCCAGATGGCGAGGACGAAGGACCAGTAGGTCGCCTTGCGCAGGACGCCGAACAGGCCACCGCCTGACGAACGCCTCGATTTGCCGCGTTTCTTGCCGCGCGATTTCGGCCCCGCCTTGCGCGTGGAAGATTTTTGCGTCGCACCGCGCTTTCTCGGCTGCCCCACGACCCGGTCCTCCTCGCTCACGAAAAGGCCGGAGCCCTCATCCGACGCCGCCCCGCCAAAGGTCGGCTCGATCCGCCTGTCGCCCATCGCCCCGATGTCCGCTTCTTGTCTGCCTGATGGCCGGTTTCGCTGAAGATTAATTGCGGCGCTTTAAGGGAGCGTTAACCGGAACAATTTCGTCGCCACGTCCATTTCCCATTCGCGGACCAACAACCGGGAGATGCGAAAATGAGACATCTACTTCCAGCTACGGCTGCACTCGCAATGGTGACCGGCACAGCTTTCGCGCAGGACGCCGAACAGGCGCCGGCGGCCGAGACGACCAGCGCCAGCGCTAGTTTCGTCGACATGGACGGGACGGAAAACGGCACCGCGACGCTGACCGGGACGCCGAACGGCGTGCTGATCGATGTCGAGGTGTCAGGCCTGCCGGCCGGAGAATGGCTCGGCTTCCACGTTCATGAGACGGGTACATGCGACCACGAAAGCGATCATGAATCGGCCGGCGGGCATTTCAACCCGACAGACGCGGCGCATGGCTACCTGGCCGAAGGCGGGCCTCACGCCGGCGACATGCCGAACCAGTATGTCGGCGAGGACGGCGTGTTGCGCGCCCAGGTGTTCAACCACATGATCACGCTTGGCGACGGCGGAGAGGTCGACATTGCCGGCCTTGCGCTGATGGTTCATGGCGGCACAGACGACCATGAAACGCAGCCGACCGGCGATGCCGGTGAGCGTCTTGCCTGCGGCGTGATCGAATAGGTACGACGGGGCGCGGCGCGCTCAGTGCGCCTCGTCCCAGTTCGACGCCGCGCGTGCGTCGACCTGAAGCGGTACGCGCATGGACAGCGCCGGCATCGCCGCGTGTTCCATCGTTTCGCGGATGACCGGGATCGCCGCCTCGACCTCGGCTTCCGGCGCTTCGAAGATCAGTTCGTCGTGGACCTGCAACAGCATCAGCGTTTCGGACAGCCCGGCCTCGGCGAGGCGGTCTTCCATGCGGATCATGGCGCGGCGGATGATGTCGGCGGCAGACCCCTGGATCGGCGCGTTGATCGCCGCGCGCTCGTTGAAGGCGCGCACTGACGGATTGGGCGAGCGGATTTCGGGATAGTGGACGCGGCGGCCGAAGATCGTCTCGACATAGCCATTGTCGCGGGCGAACGCCTTGGTCGCGTCCATGTAGTCCTTGATGCCGGGGAAGCGCTCGAAATATTTGCGGATGTAGCTGCCCGCCTCCTCGCGGCCGATCGACAACTGGTTGGCGAGGCCGAAGGCGGAAATGCCGTAGATGATGCCGAAATTGATCGCCTTGGCGCGGCGGCGCACATCCGACGGCATCCCGTCCACCGGCACGCCGAACATTTCCGAGGCGGTCATCGCATGGATGTCGACGCCGTCGGCGAAGGCCTGGCGCAGTTGAGGGATTTCGGCGACGTGGGCGAGGACGCGCAGCTCGATCTGGCTGTAGTCGGCAGAGATAAGCCGGTACCCCGGCTCGGCGATGAAGGCGGTCCTGATCTTGCGGCCCTCGGCCGTGCGGATCGGGATGTTCTGCAGGTTGGGCTCGGACGAGGACAGGCGGCCGGTCGTCGTCGCGGCGAGCGCGTAGGAGGTGTGGACGCGCTTCGTCTCGGGGTGGATATAGCCCGGCAGCGCGTCGGTATAGGTCGATTTGAGCTTGGTGAGCTGGCGCCAGTCGACGATCTTGCGCGGCAATTCGTGACCTTCGGCGGCAAGCTCCTCCAGAATCTGCGCCGAGGTCGACCATTGGCCGGACTTGGTCTTCGAGCCGCCCGGCAGGCCCATGCGGCCGAACAATATGTCGCCCAACTGCTTGGGCGAGCCGATGGTGAAGCGCTCGCCGGCGAGTTCATAGACCTCTTCTTCGAACCCGGCCGCGCGCTGGGCGAGTTCGCCCGAAAGGCGCGACAATATCTGCCGGTCGACCGAGATGCCGCGGCTTTCCATGCGGGCGAGGACCGGCACCAGCGGGCGCTCCAGCCGCTCGTAGACGGCATTGAGGCCCTTGGCGGTCACGCGCGGCTTCAGGACATGCCAGAGGCGCAGCGTGACATCGGCGTCTTCGGCGGCATAGGCGGTCGCCTTTTCCAGGTCGACGAAATCGAAGGTGATCATCGACTTGCCGGAACCGCAGACATCCTTGAACGGGATCGGAACGTGGCCGAGCCAGCGTTCGGACAGCGAATCCATGCTCTGCGAGCCCGAGCCGCCATCGGCAACGTAGGAGAGCAGCATCGTGTCGTCGCAGGGCGCGGCGTCGATGCCGTGGCGGAGCAGGACAAGGTAGTCGTATTTCAGATTGTGCGCGATCTTGAGGACCGATCGGTCCTCCATCAGCGGCTTGATCGCGGCGAGCGCATCGCGGATCGGGATCTGGTTTTCGACGAGGCCACCACCCAGAAGATCGCCCGCGCCGGACTTGTGGATCAGCGGGACATAGGCGGCGCGGCCGGGCGCGATGGCGAGCGAAAAGCCGCATAGTTCGGCCTGCATCGGATCGAGCGAAGTCGTCTCGGTGTCGAAGGCGACGATGCCCTTCTCGCGCGCCTCGGCGACCCATGCCTCAAGCGTGGCGATGTCGCGGATCGTGACATAGGCGCTGCGGTCGATCTTGGTAGAGACGGCGGCATCGGCACGGGCCTGGGCGAGATCGGCAGGCGTCGCCGGGCCGGTCTTCCTTTCGGGCGCGACGTCGCCCTCTTCGCCGGGCGAAACGGTGGACGGCTGCGGCACGTCGAGGTCGGGCCCATGCGCGGCCGAGCCCGTCTGCACCTCGATATGCATCGGCTCGATGTCGGCGGCCTCCGCCCCCGTCGCCTCGGCGACGCGGCGGGTGAGCGAGGTGAATTCCATCGCCTTCAGGAAGCCGATCAGCTTCGGTCCGTTCGGCGGCTGGAGCTCGAACGCGGAGAGCGGCTCGGGCACCGTCACGTCATCGCGCAGCCGCACGAGTTCGCGCGACAGGCGCGCCATGTCGGCGTGCTCGATCAGGTTCTCGCGGCGCTTCTGCTGCTTGATCTCAAAGGCGCGGGCGAGAAGCGTGTCGAGGTCGCCATACTCTTCCAGAAGCTGCGCGGCGGTCTTCGGGCCGATGCCGGGAACGCCGGGAACGTTGTCGATGGAATCGCCCGTCAGCGCCTGGAGATCGATCATCTTTTCGGGCGGCACGCCCCATTTCTCGACGACTTCCGGCACCTTGATCTCACGGTCCTTCATCGGGTCGTACATCGACACGGTGGGGCCGACGAGTTGCATCAGATCCTTGTCGGAGGAGATGATGGTGGTGTCGCCGCCAGCTTCGCAGGCGAGCTTCGCATAGGTCGCGATCAGATCGTCGGCCTCGAAGCCCTCCATCTCGATGCAGGGCAGTTCGAAGGCGCGCGTGGCGTGGCGGATGAGGCCGAACTGCGGGACGAGGTCTTCGGGCGGCGCGGTGCGGTTGGCCTTGTATTTGTCGTAGAGTTCGTTGCGGAACGTTTTCGAGGAATAGTCGAAGATGACGGCGAAATGGGTGGGCGTGACGCCGACCTCGGTGTCGCGCGCATTCTGCATCAGCTTCCACAACATGTTGCAGAAGCCCGACACCGCGCCGACCGGCAGGCCGTCGGATTTGCGCGTCAACGGTGGCAGCGCGTGATAGGCGCGGAAGATGTAGCCGGAGCCGTCGACAAGGAAGAGGTGATCGCCTTTTTTCATGGGCAATGAGGTAGCGTCTGGCGCCTGCCCTGTCCATTGCAAACCCCCGGCTGGAACCGGCTGCTGACAGGCGTTTCGTCAATCACGCTGACGTTACGCACTTGTAATGTTCGTGCCCTTGAATTGCCACGTTCAAATTCTCAGATGATCACTATCGGCAACACATAAGCCGAGTCCGGGACAAGGCCCGTCCCCCGCCTAACCGGACACCCAGTGCGGCAGCCTCATCCCCCCTCTCCGGGCTGCCGCATCGTTTCGAGTAGAGCCGCCGTGGATTCCCCCTCCCCACGGCGGCTTTCTTCGTTTTCGGGGTCAGGGTTCGATTGGATGCAGAGCGTCGTCGCCCTCGGCTACTGCGACGGTCGAAAGACGTCGATCAAATGTCGCCAGCTTTCCTTGCCGAGACCGCGCCAATGCGAGCAGCTAAGAATCCGTCACCTGAGCCGATGTCAGAATGCGTGACGGATCGACGAACTCGGAGCCGACCAGACTGATGTCATCCGGCCAGAATTCATGTCCTGGAAGCGTACGCATCGCAGCTATCATTTCCGCTACCGCTGCCGGCGTTCCCGGTGAGTTCGGATAGCGCACGCTGCCCACAATCCGCACCACGCCGTTCTCAGTCAGCGGACAGGTTGCCCAGGATGCCGATCCCGCGCGCTCAAACCATGCATGGGCAGCCTCGTGCGAAACGTGGCCAGGATCGATCAACGCAATCAGTACATTGACGTCGAGGAGGAACGTCAAGACAACTCGTCACGCAGTTGGTTGACGAGTTCAAGCGTTACCGGCTTGTTGGGGCTACGGGACTTCAATAGCGGTACGCCGCCTCGCGACTTGCTCGGCTGCGGCCGTCGCAAGGAGTTTCTGGCGAGTTCCGAAATCGTCTCTCCGACCGACTTGTTCTTCTGTCGCGCCAGTTCCTTCGCAGCGAGCAGGACGTCGTCATCGATTGTCAGCGTGGTTCGCATTTTCCGCCTGCATCATCAAACATCAAACATCATGCAATTTACACGTTCTCGTCCGCGCAGTCCAATGCGCTTCGAATTCTAGAACGCCTTGAAGGTCAGCGTGGTCAGCGAGCGGACGATGCCGGGGACGTTGGCGACGTTCTCGGAGACGAACTTGCCGATATCGGTCTGGTCGTCGATATAGACCTTCAGGAGAAGGTCGTAGTCGCCGCTGGTCGAGTAGAGCTCGGACGCGATCTCGCGCTTGTAGAGTTCGTCGGCGACCTCGTAGGTTTTGCCGGGGACGCAGCGCAACTGCACGAAAACGGGTCTCATCAAAATGCTCCGGTTGAATGACGCCAAGATTCGGACGCGCCGTTCAGCCTGTCAACAAGGTTCGCGTCAGGGCGTGATCGGGATCGGCCAAGCCGTCAATGACGTCGAAATGATGCCGGTCGGGCTCCTCCGCGCAGCAGGTAACGGCGCCGAGGCCAGTCCAGATATTGGCGAGGAGCGCGTTCTGGCGGCGGAACTCGGCGCGCTCGGCGCCGCCCACCCAGCAGGTGACGCGGGCATTGTGGAGGGGCCGCAGCAAGGCTGGACTTTCGGTGAGCGCTTCCGCCTCGTCGATTTTGAGATCGGCATTCATGGCGGTGCGCATCATCGGCCGCAGATCGTGGACGCCGGAGATCGAGACCGTATTCGCGATGCGCGCGCGTGTGTCGTGCGAGAGCGGCGACGAGGACGTGACCATACGCGTCGCCAGATGGCCGCCGGCGGAATGGCCGGTCAGCCGGATCGGACCCTCGACGCGTGCTGCCATCTCTTCGATCGCCTCGCCTATTTCGTTTACGATGCCGCTTATCCGGATGCCGGGGCAGAGCGTATAAGACGGCATTGCGACCGCATGGTCATGGGCGAGCGGGCCGGCGGCGAGGTGCGACCAGAAGCTCTTGTCGAGCCGCAGCCAGAAGCCGCCATGGATATAGACGACGAGACCCTTCGGCGTTCCTTCCGGCAGGAAGAGGTCGAAACGATTGCGCGCGCGCGTCCCATAGGCCTGGTCGAGCCTGGCACGCCCCTGCGCCTCCAGCGCCTTGCGGAACTGCGCCGCCGGCTCGACCCACAGCCCCGGCCAGCGCTCGCCCCGCGCGATGTTGGAGCCGTTGGCGTAAGCGTCGTCGAAGTCCGTCACCTGATGGAAAAGCATCTCTCACCCCCGCAATTCGCACCGCATCATCCCTGCCGCGCTGCAATATTTCAACCTTGAAATTTCATGCTTGAAACAAAATCGCTTCGGTGCGATCCTGCCATTATTGAGTGAGCATCGGAATATCCGAAAATCGGCTTCCACTTTTCGGTCCGATGCTCCAACGATAAGAACTGGGAGTGCGCGGCGATGAAGATTGCGGTGCTCGGCGCCGGACCGGCAGGTCTTTATTTCGCGATCAGCATGAAGCTGCGCGACGCCGCCCACGATATCACCGTCTACGAGCGCAACAAGGCCGACGACACGTTCGGCTGGGGCGTCGTCCTCTCCGACGAGACGCTGGACAACCTCGCCGGGAACGACGCCAAGAGCGCCGCAGCAATCCGCGAGCATTTCGCCTATTGGGACGACATCGCCGTCATCCACAAGGGCGTGCGTACGGTTTCCACGGGGCACGGCTTTTGCGGCATCGGGCGCAAGAAGCTGCTGATGCTGTTGCAGGAGCGGGCGCGCGAACTCGACATCGCTCTGGAATTCCAGAGCGACATCGCCGACCCGCGCCCGTTCATGGAAAGCCATGACCTGGTGATCGCGGCCGACGGGCTCAATTCGCGCTCGCGCGCGGCCTTCACTGACCATTTCGAGCCCGACATCGATACACGCAAGTGCAAGTTCGTCTGGCTCGGCACGCATCAGAAATTCGACGACGCCTTCACCTTCATCTTCGAGAAGACCGAGCATGGCTGGGTGTGGGCGCACGCCTACCAGTTCGATCCGGACACGGCGACATTCATCGTCGAATGTTCGCAAGACACCTGGGACCGGTTCGGCTTCGGCAATATGAGCCAGCAGGAATCGATCGCGGTCTGCGAGACGATCTTCAAAAAGCATCTCGGCGGCCATGCGCTGATGACCAACGCCAACCATATTCGCGGCTCGGCCTGGATCAACTTCCCGCGGGTCCTGTGCGAGCGCTGGTCGTTCCAGAACCTCGCGCTGATGGGCGACGCGGCGGCGAGCGCGCATTTCTCGATCGGCTCGGGCACCAAGCTCGCGCTCGAAAGCGCGATCGCGATGGCCGACTACGTGCAGTCGGAGCCGACGCTCGAAAAGGCGTTCGAGAAATATGAGGACGCGCGGCGCACCGAGGTATTGAAGCTCCAGTCTGCGGCACGAAATTCGCTCGAATGGTTCGAGGACGTGGAGCGCTATCTCGAGCTCGACCCGGTGCAGTTCAACTATTCGCTCCTGACCCGCTCGCAGCGCATCAGCCACGAGAACCTGCGCCTGCGCGACGAAAAATGGCTCGGCAGCGCGGAGGAGTGGTTTCAGAACCAGGCAGGTTCCGCCTCCCATCGCCCGCCGATGCTGGCGCCGTTAAAGCTGCGCGGCATGGAACTGAAGAACCGGATCGTCGTCTCGCCGATGGCCCAGTACAAGGCAGTCGACGGTACGCCGACAGACTGGCATTTCGTCCATTACGCCGAGCGCGCCAAGGGCGGCGCCGGGCTCGTCTATATCGAGATGACCTGCGTTTCGCCCGAAGGGCGGATCACGCCAGGTTGCCCCGGCTTCTACAAGCCCGAACACGAGGCGGCGTGGACGCGGCTCGTCGATTTCGTCCATGCCGAGACGGACGCGAAGATCTGCGCGCAGCTTGGCCATGCCGGTCCCAAGGGTTCGACGCAGGTCGGCTGGGAAGACGCCGACGCGCCCTTGAACGAAGGCAACTGGCCGCTGATGGCGGCATCCGAGGTCGCCTGGTCGCCGGAAAACCAGATGCCGAAGGCGATGGATCGGGCCGACATGGACAAGGTGCGCGACGAATTCGTCGCGTCAACCGAGATGGCGGAACGCTGCGGCTTCGACATGCTGGAGCTGCATTTCGCGCATGGCTACCTGCTTTCCTCCTTCATCTCGCCACTGACCAACCACCGCTCCGACGAATATGGCGGCAGCCTGGAAAACCGGATGCGGTATCCGCTGGAAGTCTTCCACGCGGTGCGTGCCGTCTGGCCGGACGACAAGCCGATTTCGGTGCGCATTTCGGCCAATGACTGGGTTGGCGACGAGGGCGTGACGCCGGAAGAGGCGGTGAAGATCGCGAAGATTCTGCAAAATGCCGGCGTCGATATCTGCGATGTTTCCGCCGGGCAGACCTCGAAGCGCGCGAAGCCGGTCTATGGCCGCATGTTCCAGACGCCGTTTTCGGATCGCATCCGCAACGAGACCGGCATGGCGACGATGGCCGTCGGCAACATCTTCGAGCCGGACCATGTCAACTCGATCCTGATGGCGGGGCGGGCCGATCTCGTCTGCCTTGCCCGCCCGCATCTGGCGGACCCGTACTGGACGCTGCACGCCGCGGCGGCGTTGGGGGATCGCCAGGTGAAATGGCCCGATCCGTACCTGCCGGGGCGGGACCAGCTCTACCGGCTGGCCGAGCGCGCGCAGGAACAGATGACGGGGAAGGTGTGATGACGCGCGTCGTGCCAGGCACCCCTCCTCTGCCCTGCCGGGCATCTCCTCGTCTGGAGACTTTGCCATGACCCATGCGCTCGTCACAGGCGGGGGAACGGGCGTCGGCAAGGCGATTGCACTCGCGCTCGCCGCAGCCGGCCACGAGGTTACCATCTGCGGCCGGCGCGCCGATGTGCTGGAAGATGTCGCGGCCGGGAACGCACGCATTCATACGCTGGTGGCGGACGTGACCGACGAGGCATCGGTGGCGAAGCTTTACGAAGACGCGACGGCCGCGCGGGGCGCCTTCGGCATCGTCGTCGCCAATGCAGGGGCGGGCGAAAGCGCACCGGCGCACAAGACGTCGCTCGACATGTGGCAAAAGACGCTGGACGTGAACCTGACGGGGTCGTTCCTCACCGTGCGCCCGGCGATCGAGCCGATGAAGCGGGCGAAAACAGGGCGGATCGTCTTCGTCGCATCGACCGCGGGGCTGAAGGGCGCGCCTTACGTCTCGGCTTATGTCGCGGCCAAGCATGGCGTGGTCGGGCTGACACGGTCGCTGGCGCTCGAACTCGCCAGGTCCGGCGTCACGGTCAACGCCGTCTGCCCCGGCTATGTCGAGACGCCGATGCTGGAGCGCACGCTGGCCACCATCATGGACAAGACCGGACGCACCGAAACGGAAGCGCGGGCGGATGTTGCGGGCGGCAATCCGCAAGGACGGATCATCGAGGTCGACGAGGTGGCGGCGGCGGTGATGTATCTGGTCAGCAACGGCGCGCGTTCGGTCAACGGGCAAGCGTTGGCGATCTGCGGGGGCGAGACATGGTGAGCGCGCCGCTCGAAACGTCCGCACGCCCGAGCGCCAGCAAGGAGCGCTTGCGGCTTTGGATACGCCTTTTGCGCGCCTCGCGGCTGATCGAGGGCGAATTGCGCGAACGGCTGAAGCGCGACTTCGATTCGACGCTGCCGCGCTTCGACGTGATGGCCGCGCTCTATCGCCAGCCGGACGGGATGCTGATGAGCGACCTTTCGCGCTTCCTGCTCGTCTCCAACGGCAATGTCACCGGCATCATCGAGCGGCTGGTCACGGACGGACTGGTTTCGCGCGCGGCGCGCGAAGGCGACCGGCGGACATCCATCGTCAAGCTGACGGCGACAGGCGAGCGGCGCTTCACCCAAATGGCGGCGGCGCACGAGACATGGATCGAGGAATTCCTTGGCGACGTGTCGCTTGGCGACGCCGAGAAATTATCGGCGACGCTGAAGACGTTCCGGAGCAATTGGGAGGACGGACATTGACGAAAATGGCAGGGCTGGCGCCGCAGCATTTCAACTGGCGAATGGACGGCCGCGTCGCGATCATTCAGCTCGATCGCCCCGAACGTAAGAATCCACTTACTTTCGAGTCCTATGCCGAACTGCGCGACACGTTTCGCGACCTCGTCTACGCTGACGATGTCGATGTCGTCCTGTTCGTCCCCAATGGCGGCAATTTCTGTTCCGGCGGCGATGTCCATGACATTATCGGTCCTCTGGTCGACATGGACATGAAGGGCCTTCTGGCTTTCACGCGGATGACCGGCGATTTCGTCAAGGCGATGCTCAATTGCGGCAAGCCGATCATCTCGGCAGTCGACGGCATTGCGGTGGGCGCGGGCGCGATCATCACGATGGCGTCGGATATGAGGCTCGCGACGCCCGAGGCGAAGACGGCCTTTCTGTTCACCCGCGTCGGGCTTGCCGGCTGCGACATGGGCGCCTGCGCGATGCTGCCGCGCATCATCGGCCAGGGCCGCGCGGCCGAACTGCTCTATACGGGCCGTTCGATGAGCGCGGAGGAAGGCGAGCGCTGGGGCTATTTCAACCGGCTCGTTTCGGCCGATGCACTGGAGACGGAGGCGCTGAAGCTGGCGCAGCAGATCGCCTCCGGCCCCACCTTCGCGCATGGCATCACGAAGACGCAGCTCAACCAGGAATGGTCGATGGGTCTCGACCAGGCCATCGAGGCGGAAGCGCAGGCACAAGCGATCTGCATGCAGACGCAGGACTTTTCGCGGGCTTATCATGCGTTTGTGGGGAAAGAGCGCCCAATGTTCGAGGGGAATTGAGGATGGCATTGGCGCTCACCCCCCTCTGGCCTGCCGGCCATCTCCCCCTCAAGGGGGGAGATCCCGCTATGTCGGCGACGAAAATAATCTCCCCCCGTGAGGGGGAGATAACCGGCAGGCCAGAGGGGGGTGTGACGGAGCGCACCCAGGAAGGTTGCCATCATGGCTGACCGCACTTTCCTGACATGGCCGTTTTTCGAAGACCGTCACCGCGATCACGCCGAGCGTCTGGAAGCGTGGTGCGCGGCGAATTTGCCTGTCGATCACTGTGACGTTGATGCAGCCTGCAAGTCGCTGGTGGGCAAGCTGGGTGCAGCCGGATTCCTGAAACCTTCGGCTGCCGATCCCCACAATCCCGGGCCGCTCGACGTGCGTACGCTCTGCATCACGCGCGAGACACTGGCCCGTCATGACGGGCTCGCCGATTTCGCCTTCGCCATGCAGGGACTCGGGACGGGCGCAATCAGCCTGTTCGGCACGGCCGAACAGCAAGAATGGCTGGAAAAAACCCGCGCCGGCGAGGCATTGTCGGCCTTCGCGCTGTCCGAACCGCAATCGGGTTCGGACGTCGCCAATATGGAAATGACCGCACGCCTGGATGGCGACCATTATGTTCTCAGCGGTGAAAAGACGTGGATCTCGAATGGCGGGATCGCCGATGTCTACACCGTCTTTGCGCGGACCGGCGAGGCGCCGGGGGCGAAGGGCATTTCGGCCTTCATCGTGCCGGCAGACACGCCGGGCCTGAGCATCGCCGAACGTCTCGAAGTGATCGCGCCGCATCCGCTGGCGCGGTTGGCGTTCGACGATGTTCGGGTGCCCGCGTCGGCGCTCATCGGCAAGCCGGGCGACGGGTTCAAGATCGCGATGTCGGTGCTGGACGTGTTCCGCTCGACGGTCGGCGCGGCAGCGCTCGGCTTTGCGCGACGCGCGCTCGACGAAACGATCGCGCGGGCCGGCTCGCGCAAGCTCTTCGGCGCGCCGCTGTTCGATTTGCAGATGGTGCAGGGGCACATCGCCGACATGGCGCTCGACGTCGATGCGGCGGCGCTTTTGATCTACCGTGCGGCCTGGACCAAGGATTCGGGTGCGCCGCGCGTGACGCGCGAGGCCGCGATGGCCAAGCTCTTCGCCACCGACAAGGCGCAGGAGGTCATCGACAAGGCAGTGCAGATTCATGGCGGCGACGGTGTGAAAAAGGGACACATCGTCGAAAGCCTCTATCGGGAAATCCGGGCATTGCGGATCTATGAGGGCGCCTCAGACGTCCAGAAGATCGTGATCGCGCGGCAGACAATGGGAGCGTGAGGATGGCAGTCGCGGTATGTTCGGGCGAATTGACCCCCACCCTTCATCCCTCCCCACAAGGTGGAGGGAGACGTGAACATGGCGCCGATTCTTCGGTCGCCGTGTCAAGCTCGACGCTCACGACCTCCCTCCCCCTTGTGGGGAGGGATAAAGGGTGGGGGTATTTGGCGGGAGCATCTCAATGACCCTCGGCCCGACCGCTCACACCGACACGTTCGCGCGCGACAACCTGCCGCCGGCGGACCAGTGGCCGGATTTCCTGCTCGACGGTTTCGACTATCCGGATTTCATCAATGCCGGCGTCGAACTGACCGACCGGATCGTCGAAAAGGGCATGGGCGACCGCACGGCGCTGATCGGCAATGGACGCCGGCGGACCTACAAGGAGCTTTCGGACTGGACCAACCGGCTGGCGCGGGCGCTGGTCGAGAATTACGGCATCAAGCCGGGCAATCGCGTCTTGATCCGTTCGGCCAATAATCCGGCGATGGTCGCGTGCTGGCTGGCGGCGACGAAGGCGGGCGCGGTGGTGGTCAACACCATGCCGATGCTGCGCGCGGGCGAACTGGCCAAGATCGTCGACAAGGCGCAGATCACGGTTGCCCTTTGCGACACGCGGCTGATGGACGAGATGGTGGCCTGCGCCAAGGACAGCCGGTTCCTGACAAAAGTCATCGGCTTCGACGGCACGGCGAACCACGATGCCGAACTCGACCGGGCGGCGCTCGACAAGCCCGTCACCTTCGAGGCGATGAAGACCGGCCGCGACGATGTGGCGCTGCTCGGCTTCACCTCGGGCACCACCGGCGTGCCGAAGGCGACGATGCATTTTCACCGCGATATCCTGATCATCGCGGACGCCTATGCCAAGGAAGTGCTGAAGGTGACGCCTGACGACGTCTTCGTCGGCTCGCCGCCGCTCGCCTTCACCTTCGGGCTCGGCGGGCTGGCGGTGTTTCCGCTGCGCTTCGGCGCGGCCGCGACCCTGCTCGAAAGCGCGACGCCGCCGAACATGATCGAGATCATCGAGAAGTACAAAGCGACGATCTCGTTTACCGCGCCGACCGCCTATCGGGCGATGATGAAGGCGATGGAAGAAGGCGCCGACCTCTCCTCGTTGAGGATCGCGGTCTCGGCCGGAGAGACGCTGCCGGGGCCGGTGTTCGACGAATGGACGCAAAAGACCGGCAAGCCGATCCTCGACGGCATCGGCGCGACGGAGATGCTGCATATCTTCATCTCCAATCGGCTGGAAGACATGGCGCCGGCGACAACCGGGCGCCCGGTCGGCGGCTACGAGGCTCGGATCGTCGACGACGAGATGAACGAGAAGCCGCGCGGCGAGGTCGGGCGGCTGGCGGTGCGCGGACCGACGGGCTGCCGCTATCTCGCCGACGACCGGCAGGGCGAGTATGTGAAGGGCGGCTGGAACCTGACCGGCGACAGTTTCGTGCAGGACGAGCAAGGGTTCTTCCACTTCGCCGCGCGGTCCGACGACATGATCGTCTCCGCCGGCTACAACATCGCCGGGCCGGAAGTGGAAGCGGCGCTGCTGGCGCATGAACATGTGCTCGAATGCGCGGTGATCGGCATCGCCGACGACGCGCGCGGCCAGATCGTCGAGGCGCATGTCGTTCTGGTGGAAGGCGCGGTCGGCGACACGACCATGGTGAAGCTCCTGCAGGACCATGTGAAGGCGGCGATCGCGCCTTACAAATATCCGCGCTCGGTGAAATTCGTCGCCGCGTTGCCCAAAACGCAAACGGGGAAGATCCAGCGGTTCCGGCTGAAGGAGGGTGCGTGATGACCGACCTATTCGCCCGCACCCGCCGGATGTTCCACATCCCCGACGGCGTGATCTATCTCGACGGAAATTCGCTCGGACCTCTGCCGAAGGCCGCTGCCGCGCGGGTGGCGGAAACCATCGAGGCCGAGTGGGGCGAGATGCTGATCAAGGGATGGAACCTTGCCGGCTGGATGGACTGGCCGACGCGGATCGGCGACCGGATCGGCCGGCTGATCGGCGCGGCGCCGGATTCGGTCGTGATGGGCGACACGCTGTCGATCAAGGTCTACCAGGCGCTCGCTTCGGCGCTGGAACTGAAGCCGGATCGACGGGTCGTCCTCTCCGACAACGGCAATTTCCCGACCGACCTCTATATGGCGCAGGGACTGCTGACCTCGCTCGGCAAGGGTTATGAGTTAAAGATCGTCGACCCCGAGGCGGTCGAAAGCAATATCGACGAAACCGTCGCGGCGTTTCTGATCACCGAGGTCGATTACCGCACCGGCCGGCTGCACGACATGAAGCGGCTGACGCAAAAGGCGCACGACGTGGGCGCGATCGCGATCTGGGACCTTGCCCATTCGGCCGGCGCGATTCCCGTCGATGTAACTGGCGCGGATGCCGATTTCGCGGTCGGCTGCACCTACAAATATCTCAATGGCGGGCCGGGTGCGCCGGCGTTCATCTATGTCGCGCCGAAGCACGCGGACGTGGCGCGCCCTGCCCTTTCGGGCTGGATCGGCCATGAGAGCCCGTTCGCCTTCGACCTCGACTACCGGCCGGCGAAGGGCGTGGAGCGGATGCGGGTCGGCACGCCGCCCATCGTCGCACTCGCGGCGCTCGATGCAGCGCTCGACGCCTGGGACGGCGTGACGGTGGACGCCGTGCGGGCTCGGTCGATCGAATTGTCGGAGCGGTTCATCGCGGAAGTGGAAGCGCGGTGCCCGGACCTGGAACTCGCCTCGCCGCGCGATGCGCAGGCCCGCGGCAGCCAGGTTTCGTTCCGCTTCCATGAAGGCTATGCGGCGATGCAGGCTCTGATCGCGCGCGGCGTGATCGGCGATTTCCGGGCGCCCGACATCATGCGCTTCGGCTTCACGCCGCTTTACCTTTCCGTCGAGGATGTGGTGAAGGCGGCCGAAATCCTCGAGGAGATCATGCGGGGCCGGCTTTGGGATACGCCGGAATACAGGACGCGGAGCAAGGTCACATGAGCGCCGCGCATGACGAGACGCCCGAAGGTGCGGAGACCGATTTCGCCAAGCGCATGGCCTATGGCGACTATCTGCGGCTCGACGCGATTCTCAACGCGCAGACGCCCTTGTCGAAATCCTCCGACGAAATGCTGTTCATCATCCAGCACCAGACGTCTGAGCTGTGGATGAAGCTTGCAATCCACGAGCTGCGCGCGGCGATGGACGCAATTGCGCGTGACGATCTTCAGCCGGCTTTCAAGATGCTGACGCGGGTGGCGCGCATCTTTGAGCAGTTGAACAGCGCATGGGATGTGCTGCGCACGATGACGCCTTCGGAATATACACGCTTCCGCGACGATCTCGGCCAGTCGTCCGGTTTCCAGTCGTGGCAGTATCGTGCGGTGGAGTATCTTGCCGGCAACCGGAACCTGGCGATGCTGAAGCCTCACGCACATGCCGAAAACCGTGTCGGGCCTCTGGAGGAAATCCTGGCGCGGCCCAGCCTCTATGACGAAGCGATCCGGCTTCTGGCGCGCAACGGATTCGATGCCGGAGCGGAAGTCGAGCGCACCGACTGGCGGGCGAAGCGCGAGACGAGCGACAAGGTGATGGAGGCGTGGAAGACCGTCTATCGTGACCCTGAACGCTGGTGGCTGCTTTACGAACTTGCGGAAAAGCTTGTCGATTTCGAGGATTATTTTCGCCGCTGGCGGTTCAATCATGTCACGACTGTCGAGCGGATCATCGGGCTGAAGCGCGGCACCGGCGGAACGGGCGGCGTGTCCTATCTGCGCAAGATGCTCGATGTCGAGCTCTTTCCCGAGCTTTGGCGCGTGCGCACGGAGTTGTAGGGTCTGGAAATTCGGGGCGGCAAGGGCGCAACAAGCCAAGCGGTCCCCGTGGGAACTGAAACGAAAAGCAATGGGAGTTTGCGAAATGAAGAAGATAGTTGCAGCGGGAATTTTCGGCCTCGGCCTGTCCGTCTCGGGCCTCGCCATGGCGGAGCCGGTGAAGATCGGCATGATCACCACGCTTTCGGGCGGCGGTGCGGGCCTCGGCATCGACACGCGCGACGGGTTCATGCTCGCCATCGAGCAGGCCGGAAACGACGAGATCGAGGTCGTGATCGAGGATGACGGCCAGAAGCCGGAACTCGCCGTGCAGATCGCCGACAAGATGATCCAGTCCGATCAGGTGGACATCCTGACCGGCATCGTCTGGTCGAACCTTGCCATGGCCGTCGTGCCGTCGGCGACCGCGCAGGGCAAGTTCTACGTTTCGACCAATGCGGCGCCGGCAGCGCTCGCCGGCGCGAACTGCCACCCGATGTATTTCAACGCCGCCTACCAGAACGACAATCTGCACGAGGCCGCCGGCGAATACGCGAACGGTCAGTACGAGAAGATGTTCATCATGGCCCCGAACTACCCGGCCGGCCAGGATTCGCTGACCGGCTTCAAGCGTTATTTCGAAGGCGAGGTGACCAACGAGGTCTACACACAGCTCGGCCAGACCGACTATGCCGCCGAAATCGCGCAGATCCGAGATTCGGGCGCAGAGTCGGTCTTCATGTTCCTGCCGGGCGGCATGGGCATCGCCTTCATGAAGCAATATGCGCAATCGGGTGTCGAAATCCCGGTCATCGGCCCCGGCTTCTCGTTCAGCCAGGATGTGCTGCCGGCGATCGGCGACGCGGCCATGGGGGTCAAGAATTCGGGCCAGTGGGCGCCGGACTTCGACAATGAAGCCTCGAAGGCCTTCCTCGCCGCCTTCGAGGAGAAGTACGACCGCCTGCCCTCGATCTATGCCGTGCAGGCTTATGACGCGGCGCAGCTCATCCTCTCGGCGGCATCAAAGGCCGACGTGAAGGATGCGGACGCCTTTGCGGCCGCGATGATGGAAGCCGACATCGAATCCCCGCGCGGCGATTTCTCGTTCAACACCAACCGCCACCCGATCCAGGACATCTACATGATGGAAGTGGTCAAGGACGGCGACGTGCTGACAAATGCGACGGTCGAGAAGGTGTTCGACGACCACGGCGACGCCTATGCGGAGCAGTGCACGCAGTAAAATCGAGACTGCCGGCCTGCGTCGCGGGCCGGCATCAAGTCGCCCCTCATCCGTCTCGGCGCGAAGCGGAGGCGGATGAGGGGTAGATCTCCACCAGGATGCCGTTTCCCTTGTCCAGCGCACTACTCATCGAACAGTTGCTCAACGGGCTGCAACTCGGCGTGATGCTGTTTCTCATGGCGGCCGGGCTGACGCTGATCTTCGGCGTCATGGGGCTGATCAACCTTGCCCATGGCTCGCTCTACATGGTCGGCGCATTCGCCTGCGCGTGGGTCGCGGCGCAGACCGGTTCGTTCTGGATCGGCCTTGCGGCGAGCCTTGCAGCAGCGGCGGCGATGGGGGCGATCGTCGAGGTCGCGGTCATTCGCCGGCTTTATAAACGGGATCATCTCGACCAGGTGCTGGCGACCTTCGCGCTGATCCTGATCTTTTCGGAAGGCACGCGCTGGGTGTTCGGTTCGGTGCCTCTGTATCTGAACGTGCCCGACCAACTCGCCGGCTTCGTCACCCTGCCGGGCGGGTCGCGCTACCAGCTCTATCGCCTCGCCATCATCGGCGTCGGCGCCGCGGTCGCGCTCGGGCTCTATCTCCTTATTTCAAAGACGCGTCTGGGGATGCGCATCCGGGCCGGGGAGAGCGACCGCGAGATGATCGGCGCGCTCGGCGTCGACATCCGCACGCTCTACACGATCGTCTTCGCGCTCGGCGCGGCGCTTGCCGGCTTTGCCGGCGCGATGGTCGGCGCGCTGCAATCCGTTCAGGTCGGCATGGGCGAACCGGTTCTGATCCTCGCCTTCGTCGTCATCGTCATCGGCGGTATCGGCTCGATCAAGGGCGCGCTCGTCGGCGCGATCCTCGTCGGGCTAATCGACACAATGGGACGCTTTTTGATGCCGCAGATCTTCTCGCTCTTCATGGGAACGTCGCAGGCGGCGACCGCCGGTGCCGCCGTCGCCTCCATGCTGATCTACATCGTCATGGCCGTCATCCTCGCGGTTCGCCCGCAGGGCCTGTTCGCGGGGGCCAAATGATGGGCCGCGAAACCATCATCAACATCGCGCTGGCGCTGGTGCTGCTGGCGATCCCGTTCGTCGCTACGCAGATCGGGTCGCCCTTCTATGTGACGCTGGCAACGCGCATGGCGATCCTGGCACTGGCCGCCGTCGGCCTCAACCTCGCGCTCGGGCTCGGCGGTCTCGTCTCGTTCGGCCATGCGGCGTTCTTCGGCGTCGGAGGCTATGCGGCCGGCATTCTGGCCAGCCACGCTTTTTCCATGCAGCCGCTCGATCTCGGCTTCGTCAGCTTTGCCGGCACCAATTCGATGCTTCTGATCTGGCTCGTCGCGATGCTGGCGGCAGGGCTGCTGGCGCTCTTCATCGGCGTCATCAGCCTGCGGACGTCCGGCGTCTATTTCATCATGATCACGCTCGCCTTCGCGCAGATGACCTATTATTTCGCCATCTCCTGGCCCGCCTATGGCGGCGAGGACGGGCTGTCGATCTTCGTGCGCAACCAGTTCCCCGGCATCAACACGATGGCGCCGATGAGCTTCTTCCTGCTCTGCTACGGCGTACTGATGGCGGTGCTGGTGCTTTTCGCGCTGATCGCCCGCTCGCGCTTCGGAACGGCCCTTCAGGCAGCGCGGCAGAACGACGTTCGCGTCGCCTCGGTCGGCATCGCGCCGTTCCGCATCCGGCTCGCCGCCTTCGTCATCTCGGGCATGGTCACGGCGCTGGCCGGCGCGCTCTATGCCGATCTCAACCGCTTCGTCAGCCCTTCCATGCTGTCCTGGCACATGTCGGGCGAGTTCATCGTGCTCATCATTCTCGGCGGCGTGGCGCGGCTGTTCGGCCCGGTCGCCGGCGCGATGATGTTCGTGATGGTGGAATACCTCCTCGGCGGCATGACCGACCGCTGGCAGTTCTTCCTCGGCCTCGCGCTCCTCGCCGTCGTGCTTTTCGCGCGCGGCGGGCTGATCGGGTCGCTTGCCGGAAAGGTGCGTCATGGCTGAGCCGGTCCTGTCTATCCGCAATCTTTGCAAGAGCTTCGGCGCGCTGAAGGCGACCGAGGACGTCTCGCTCGATCTGCAAGCGGGCGAAATCCACGCACTGATCGGCCCCAACGGGGCCGGCAAGTCGACGCTGATCCACCAGATCGCAGGCACGCTGCAAGCCGATTCGGGCGAAATCGTCTTTCTCGGGCAGCGGCTGAATGCGCTGTCCGTCGCAGAGCGCGCCCGGCGTGGGCTCGGACGTTCGTTCCAGGTCTCGTCGCTGGCGACGGAATTCTCAGCGCTGCGCAACGTCATGCTGGCGGTGCAATCGGTGCAGGGGTCAAGTTTTCGCTTCTTCAAACCGGTGACGAGCGACGCGTCGCTGACCGAGCCCGCGCGGGCCGCGCTCGCGCGCGTCGGATTGGAAGACCGCGCCGAGGTGCCGGCGGCGGAGCTGTCGCATGGCGAACGCCGCCAGCTCGAGATCGCCATCGCGCTCGCGCTCGGCTCGAAGGCGTTCCTGCTCGACGAGCCGATGGCGGGCATGGGGCCGGAAGGGTCCAAGGCGCTGACGGGGTTCTTGTCCGAGTTGCGCAAGGAAGCGCCGATCCTCTTGATCGAGCACGACATGGACGCCGTCTTTGCTTTGGCCGACCGGATTTCGGTGCTGGTCTACGGCCGCGTGATCGCGACCGGGACGGTGGAAGAGATCCGCGCCAATCCGGACGTGCGCCGTGCCTATCTGGGGGACGAGTGATGACGCTTCTCGAAGTCTCCAGGGTCGAAACCTTCTACGGCGCGAGCCAGGCGCTGTTCGGCGTCGACCTCGACGTCGCCGAGGGCGAGGTCGTGGCGCTGATGGGGCGGAACGGCATGGGCAAGACGACGACGATCCGCTCGATCATGGGACTGACGCCTGCCAGGTCCGGCTCGGTGCGCTTCAAGGGCAGTGCGATCGAGAAACGTCCACCACACCGGATCGCGCGGCTGGGGCTGGGGCTGGTGCCGGAGGGGCGGAGGTGCTTTCCGAACCTGACCGTCGAGGAAAACCTCGTCGCCGCGGCGCGAAAGGGCCGCTGGAGCCTGCAATCGGTCAACGCGCTCTTCCCTCGGCTCGCCGAACGGCGCGACCAGATGGCGCGCACGCTTTCGGGCGGAGAACAGCAGATGCTGGCAATCGGCCGCGCGCTGATGACGGACCCGGACCTCCTGATCCTCGACGAGGCGACGGAGGGGCTCGCGCCCGTCATCCGGCACGACATCTGGGCCGTGATCCGCAAGCTGAAGAATGAAGGCCAGTCCATCCTCGTGGTCGACAAGACGCTGGCCGAACTCCTGCCCTCTGCCGACCGCTGCGTGGTGCTCGAAAAAGGCGCGACGGTGTGGCGCGGGACACCGCATGAACTCACCGCCGAAATCCAGGACAGATATCTAGGCGTCTAAACATTGAGCCGGCTTCAGACCGGCAAGAGGAAACGACCATGAGCGCATTCGTGCATGAGATCCTGCATCCGGCGAACTGGAAGAAGGCGTCGGGCTATGCGAACGGCATCGCGGCTTCGGGGCGAACCGTCTATGTCGGCGGCCAGATCGGCTGGAACGGCGACCAGGTGTTCGAGGAAAAGGATCTCGTCGGCCAGACGCGGCAGACCTTGCAGAACATCGTCGACGTGCTTGCCGAGGCGGGCGCAGGTCCCGAACATCTGGTGCGAATGACCTGGTACATCACCGACAAGCGCGCCTATCTCGACAATCTGAAGGAGATCGGCGCCGCTTATCGGGAGGTGATCGGGCGGAATTTCCCGGCGATGGCGATGGTACAGGTGGCGGCGCTGATCGAGGACGAGGCGAAAGTCGAGATCGAGGCGACGGCCGTCGTTCCGGCCTGATATTTCAGCACATTCGCACGGAACATGAAGCGAAGGCTGGCGTTCACGACAAGAACGTCCAGGGGAAACGCACATTCATGGCAGACGAGACAAAACCGGTCGTCCTGATCACCGGCGCGGCGGGAAATCTCGGCAGCGCGCTGACGCGGGAACTGGCCGATTCGTACCGGGTTGTCGGGCTCGACGTCGAAGGCAAGACAGCCGACTGCCCGCTTTTCGAGGTCGACCTGACGTCGGAGGATTCGACGCGCGAGGCGGTCGGGAAAGTGACTGCGGAGTTTGGCGACAGCATCGCCGCCGTCATCCATCTCGCCGCCTATTTCGATTTTTCCGGCGAAGATCACCCGCTCTACCAGAAGGTCAATGTCGACGGCACGCGACATCTGATGCGCGCGCTGCGCGACGTTTCCGTCGAGCGCTTCATCTATTCGGGCACGATGCTGGTGCATGAGGCCGGCGAGCCGGGCGGGACGATCGACGAGGAGACGCCGATCGCGCCGAAATGGGCCTATCCGAAATCGAAGGCGAAGGCGGAGGAGGTGATCCGGCAGGAGCGCGGAACGATGCCGATCCTGCTTTTGCACCTGGCCGGTCTTTATGACGAGGAGAGTTCGGTCCCGACGCTCGCCCACCAGATCGCGCGCATCTACGAGCGCGACATGAAGGCGCATCTTTACTCCGGCGACGTGAAGGCCGGACAGTCCTTCATCCACCGCGACGACATGATGGCGCTGTTCAAGCTTGCCACCGACAAACGCAACGCGTTGCCGGAGGAATGCGTGATCCTCGCCGGCGAGGCGGAAGCCGTGCCCTATGACGAATTGCAGACGCTGATCGGGCGGCTGATTCATGGCGAAGAGAAATGGGAGACCTTTTCGGTGCCGAAGCCGATCGCCAAGATCGGCGCATTCGCCGAGGTCAAGGCCGAGCCGATCATTCCCGACGACATCGACAAGGGCGAGAAGCCGTTCATCCGCCCGTTCATGATCGACATGGCGGAGGACCACTACGCGCTCGACATTTCGCTCGCCAAGGAGCGGCTCGACTGGGAGCCGCGCCATTCGATCCGCACGTCGCTGTCGACCATCGTCGCCAAGCTGAAGGCCGATCCGGCCGGCTGGTACGAGAAGAACGGGCTGACGCCGCCGGACTGGCTGAAGACGGCCGACGAGCGCGGCGAAGACCCCGAGGACATCCGCTCCCGTCACGAGGAGATGGTCCGCGACGAACATTCGCGCTTCATCTGGGCACATTTCGCGAATGCCGCGCTCGGCACCTGGATGATCTTTTCGCCGGCGACGATGGGCTATGCCGATAGCTGGCTCGGCTGGAGCGACATGGCGTCCGGCGTCCTGCTCTTCGCGCTCGGTCTCCTGTCGCTTTCGTGGCGGCTGTCGATGGCGCGCTTCGCCGCCGCGGCCGTCGGCCTGTGGATTCTGTTCGCCCCGCTCGTCTTCTGGACGCCGACGGCGGCGGGCTATCTCAACGGCACGCTGGTCGGCACGCTCGTCATGGCGTTGGCGCTGTGCGTTCGCCCGGAGCCGGGCGTCAGCCCGATCGCGCAGATGACGGGCCCAGACGTGCCGCCGGGCTGGAGCTACAATCCGTCGAGCTGGCTGCAACGGATGCCGATCATCCTGCTCGCCTTTGCCGGGCTCTATTTCTCGCGCTATCTCGCCGCCTATCAGCTCGGCCATATCGACGCGGCGTGGGACCCGTTCTTCGGCGGCACGCGCGCGGGGCTGAACGGGACGGAGGACATCGTTACCTCCACCGTCTCCGAAGCCTTTCCGATACCCGACGCCGGGATGGGCGCGGCCGTCTACCTGATCGAGATCGTGATCGGCCTCGTCGGCTCGCGACGGCGCTGGCGGACGATGCCTTGGGTGACGGTCGCCTTCGGCATCCTGATCGTGCCGCTCGGCATCGTCTCGATCGGATTCATCATCATCCAGCCGATCGTCATCGGAACGTTCTGCACGCTCTGCCTGATCGGCGCGGCGGCGATGCTGCTTCAGATTCCCTATTCGCTCGACGAACTGGTCGCGACATCGGAGTTCTTGTATCGCAAATGGCAAAAGGGCGAGCCGGTCATCCGCATCTTCTTCACCGGTGATACGGACGAGGGCGAAGCGCAGCCTTCAGAGCGTCGTCCCTTCGAACTGGAGCCGAAAGAGATCGCCGGTTCCGTCTTCGGCGGCGGCATGGGTCTGCCGTGGAACCTGGCTCTGACCTTGCTCGTCGCGCTGTGGCTGCTGTTCACGCCGTTGTCGCTCGGCTCCGATGGCGGCATCGCCCATGTCAATCATATCGTCGGATCGCTGGCGCTCACCTTCGCGGTCATCGCGCTCGCCGAAACAGGACGGCCTGCGCGCTACGTCAATGTCGCGCTCGGCGCGGTCCTGATCGGATCGCTCGTCTTCGTCGAGGCGACGGGCGCCGAGATCGCCTCTGCGCTTCTCAGCGGCATCGCGCTGATCGCGCTGGCGCTACCGAAGGGAAAGATCACGCGGCGCTGGGGCCTTTATCAGAAGCTGATCGTCTGAGGACGGCTGTCGCGGCGCTCGAAATCCGATAGAGTAAGCGTGTGGGACGACCGGAGAGGCAGATTGCAAACGACGCAGACACCCTATTGTGGACCGGCGCCACTTCCCGGCGATCTTTCGTCGAGCTGGAATTTCGACCCGCTGCTGATCGCCGTCTTCGCGATGATGGCCGTCGGCGCATTCGCCATGTCGCACTTGAGCCCCCGCGAGGCGGCACGGTCGCCTTACAGCGCACTGGCCGTTCTGGTTCTGCTGATTGCCTTCGTCTCGCCGGTCTGCGCACTCGCTTCGGCCTTGTTCTCGGTCCGCATCGCCCATCATCTGCTGCTCGTGGCCGTGGCGGCTCCGCTTCTGGCGCTCGCCTTACCGACGCGATTCGGCCGGACGCCGCTGCCGGCGACATTCCTAGCCCATACGGTTTTGATGTGGGTCTGGCACGCGCCGGTCCCCTATGAATGGGCGCTGTCCTCCGTACCCGTCTACTGGCTGATGGAATTGTCGCTGTTCTTCTCGGCCTTCGCGATGTGGCAGGGCATCTTCGCCGCTCGCGCCGGGCCGGCGCTTTGCGCCCTGCTCGGCTCGATCGTCCAGATGGGGATGCTGGGCGCGCTTTTGACCTTTGCCGCGCGACCGCTTTATGAAGCCCATGCGACGACCACGCTGCCCTATGGGCTGACACCGCTGGGCGACCAGCAACTGGCCGGGCTCCTGATGTGGGTGCCGGCGGCGCTGCCCTATATGGCCGTGGCGCTCGTCATCGCCTGGAAGCTCTTCGGCCGCGCCGAGCCATTCGCCGCGCCGAGAGCGCGCTGATGATCTGGCTGAAATTCGTCCATCTGGCCGCAATCTCGATCTGGTGCGCCGGACTGATCTGCCTGCCCGGCCTTTATGCGCAGCGCCACAGCATGGAGAACGACGACGCACTCTACCGGCTCCAGGGATTGGTGCGCTTCGCCTATGTCTCGCTGATCTCGCCGGCCGCCTTCGTGGCGGTCGCCTCGGGCGTCGGGCTGATCTTCCTGCAATCGACCTTCGTCGAGTGGTTCTCGCTGAAAATGGCGTTTGTCGGCGTTCTGGTCTTCATCCACATCCTGACCGGCCTCGTCATCATCCGCCTGTTCGAAAAGGGCGAGATGTATCCGGCCTGGCGCTTCGTCGCCGTCACCATCGTCACGACGATGGTCGTCTTTGCGATTCTCGCCGTGGTGCTCGCCAAGCCGCGGCTCGACTTCGACTGGGTGCCGGCCGAATGGATGCGCCCCGGCGCGCTGCGCGAGATCGTCGGCGGCTTCATTCCCTGGCTGTCACGATGAGGCCGACACCGTGATCGAACACCAGTTTCCCACCGTGCCAGCCGGCAAGCCCGGTGAAAAAGCTCGCAAGCACCGAGAGCAGGAGGCCATGCGGCAGGATCGCACTTTCGTCGATCAGGCGCAGTCCCCAATTGGTGCCGGCGATGGCGATCAGCGTCACCGCGGCAACGGCATGGGTCCAGCTTGCCACGCGCATCCGGATGCCGGCGACCAGCAGGAGTTCGAGCGTGCCGACGATGCCGGCCGCGATGCCGGTGAAGAAGGCGAAGCCCGCCGCCCAGATGCCGACGCGCACCCAGAACGGATCGCCCGTCCACCAATAAAACACGTCACAGCCCAGCACGCCGAAAACCAGCGCGATTGGAAAATGGACGCTCATCGCATGGATCGGGTGGCCGGCGATGGCGACGGTGGAGGTGATCTCCTCTTCGATCACTTCCTCGATGACGGGATTGCCCCGGTCGCGCGTCTCGTTCATTGCCTGCCCTCGGTTTCATCCCCAACGGAGACGATCCCGCCCCGTTGCGCACGCCTCGATTCTAGCGCGCGGCCACGCGGTGTCGAGTGGCGTCTTGCAGCACTCCTGCCCCTGCCATTTCTGGCGGCCTGTTCAGGCCCGCTTTCGACGCTCGACCCGGCGGGGCCGGCCGCAGGCGCGGTTGCGACGCTGTGGTGGATCATGTTCTGGGGTGCAGCGGCGCTCTTCCTCCTTGTCGGCGTGCTTTACGCGCTCGCCTGGTTCCGACCGGCGCTGCTTGCGCGCTTTTCTGTCAGTCAGTGGCTGATCGGCGGAGGGCTCGTCATGCCCGGCGTGGTCCTGGTCGGGCTCGTCGCCGCCGCCTTCGTTCTCGGTGAAAGGCTGATCGCGCGCCCGCTCGAAGACCCGCCGCTGCGCGTCTATGCGCAGGCGCATCAATGGGACTGGCGCTTCGGCTATGACGACACCGAGGCGACGACGCCTGAGCTCCATATCCCCGCCGGTCAGCCGGTCGACATCGTGGTGACGACCGAAGACGTGATCCATTCCTTCTGGGTGCCGCGCCTTGGCGGCAAGATCGACGCCATACCCGGCCACGAGAACATCCTGCGGATCGAGGCCGACCGGCCGGGCGCCTATCGCGGCGTCTGCGCCGAATTCTGCGGCAATGGACATACGACCATGCGATTCACACTTATCGCCCATGCGCCCGAAGATTATGACGCCGCACTCGCCGAAGCGCGCGCGGAGGCATCGCGATGAGCGAGGGGCACGAGACGAACGCCATCAAGCTGCACCGCGAACTCGACGCGATCTGGCACACGCCGCCCGGCCTGCAACGGCTCGCCGCCGTCAACCACACGATCCTCGGCCGCCGCTTCATCATCGCCGCCTTCGTGTTCTTCTCGATCGGCGGCATCCTGTCGATGCTGATCCGGGCGCAACTCGCCACGCCGGATACGGCCTTCGTCGGCCCGGAGGTCTACAACCAGATCTTCACCATGCACGGAACGGTGATGATGTTCCTTTTCGCGATCCCGATGTTCGAGGGGTTCGCGATCTATCTGTTGCCCAAACTGCTCGGCGCGCGCGATCTCGCCTTCCCGCGCCTGACCGCGCTCGGCTTCTATTGCTACATTTTCGGCGGCTCGATCCTGATCGTCGCGATGCTTTTCGGCGTCGCCCCCGATTCGGGCTGGTTCATGTATACGCCGCTCTCGTCGTCGGCCTACACACCGGGCATCAACGCCGATGTCTGGCTGCTCGGCATCACCTTCGTCGAGATCTCGGCCATCGCGGCGGCCGTCGAGATCACGGTGACTATCCTGAAAATGCGCGCTCCGGGCATGTCGCTCGACCGGATGCCTATCTTCGCCTGGTATCTGCTGGTCACCGCCGGAATGATGCTGATCGGCTTTCCGCCGCTGATCCTCGGCTCGATCCTGCTCGAACTCGAACGCGCCTTCGACCTGCCCTTCTTCGACCCGACGCGGGGCGGGGATTCGCTTCTGTGGCAGCATCTTTTCTGGCTGTTCGGCCATCCCGAGGTCTACATCATCTTCCTGCCGGCGGCAGGCGCGGTGTCGACCATCATCCCGGTCTTCGCGCAGCGCGAACTGATGGGTTACCGGGCGGTCATCGTCGCGATCGTCGCGGTTGCGTTCCTGTCGTTCGGGCTCTGGGTCCACCACATGTTCACCGTCGGCATCCCGCATCTGGCGCTGGCCTTCTTCTCGGCGGCAAGCGCGCTGGTGGCGATCCCGACCGCGGTGCAGATCTTCGCGTGGCTCGCGACGCTCGCGCATGGACGACCGCGCTTCGACGTGCCGATGCTCTACATCTTCGGTTTCCTGTTCGTCTTCGTGCTCGGCGGACTGACCGGCGTGATGCTCGCCATGGTGCCGTTCAACTGGCAGGTTCACGACAGCTATTTCGTCGTCGCGCATCTGCACTACGTGCTGGTCGGCGGCTTCGTCTTCCCGATGCTGGCAGCCGCCTATTACTGGCTGCCGCATGTGACGGGGCGGCTGACCATGCACAAGATTTCGGTGCCGGCCTTCTGGCTGATCTTCGTCGGCTTCAACATGACCTTCTTCATGATGCACCTGACCGGCCTGCGCGGAATGCCGCGGCGCGTCCACACCTACCCGTCGGGCGTCGGCTGGGACTGGCTGAACCTTTTGTCCTCGATCGGCGGGTTCATCCTGACCATGGGCTTCGCGCTGATCCTCGTCGACATCATTTTGCAATTTCGCTTCGGCAAACCCTACCGGCGCAACCCATGGGGCGCGCGGACGCTGGAATGGGCGCAACCGAACCCGCCGCCCTCCTATAATTTCGCCGCCCTTCCGCTCGTCGACCGGCGCGGCGACATGCTGGAACCCGAGGCGATCGGCAACGAGCTCGCGGCCGGCAACGGCTATCTCGGGTTCAGCCGCAATGGCTGGCAGGAGACGCTCGGCGTCGACATGACGACAGGTCGGCCCGACCAGACGATCATCCTGCCGAACCGGACCTTCCTGCCGCTCTACACCGCGATCGCCATCGGCCTTTTCGTGCTGTGCCTGCTGTTCAAGTTCTACTGGCTGTCGCTCGTCCCGCTTGGCGCGACGCTTGTGCTCTGCCTCGCCTGGACGAACGTGACCGGTCTCAAGCACGACCATGGCGACCTCGACATCGGCGGCGATCTTTCCGTGCCGCCGCATTACGAGGCTGACGGGCCGCCCTCATGGTGGGGCATGGTGTTCCTGCTCGCCTGCAACGGGACGCTCTACGCCTCGCTGATCTTCGCGGTGTTCTTTCTCTGGCTCGTTGCGCCCGGATGGCCACCCGCCGAACTGGTCGAAACCGGCCTCGTGCTGCCGCTGATGGCCGCGATCGCACTTGTCGGGGCGGCGCTCCTTTCACGCATGGCGGTGGCAGCCACAAAGGGGGAAAGCGGCAGCGCCCTGTCGCTTCTCCTCGCTTCTGCCGGCGCGCATGTCGTCGCGGTGGGACTGCTTTTGTATCTGATCAACACGGCCCTGCCGGAGCCGACCAGTCACGCCTACGCGGCGACGGCCTTCGTGACGCTCGCCTATACGGCGCTGCACTCCGCGCTCGGCATCGTCTTCGCTCTTTATGGCGTCCGGCGGATCATGAACGGCTTCGTCTCCGCGCGGCGCAGCCTCGATCTGCGGATCGGCAAATTGTGGCACGACTACACCGCCCTGACCGGCGTCGCCGGCATCGCACTCGTGCTGGTCATACCGCTGATCGTCGCGATCCAGGGGGGCGGGCAATGACTGTTTCCGAACGCGTTCCCGCCAGCCGGCTGATGTGGATGCTTGCCGGCTTCATCGTCTGGTCGGCGGCGTTCGTGGCAGTTTACGCGATGCTTTCCATCGGCTGCGCGTTCGGGTGGGACCGGTTATTTATCGGCCCTGTCTCGGTGCAGCGGCTAGTTCTTGCGGGGCTGCTCGTCGTTTCGTTTGGTGCCGGATGGTGGGTGGTGCGGATCGCTGCCGATCGCCGCAAGGCCGCGGGAGGATCGGGCATCACGCTGCGTCCGTTCATGGAGACGGCGGCGTGGATGGCGGCGTGGGCGGCGCTTGCCTCGACGCTCTTCTCGCTCGGACCGGTCCTTTTTCTCACCGCCTGCCATTGAGGACGGGTTGCTATCAAAACCACACATTTGTTAGCTCTGCTCTGCCAACGCGCCCGATCGAGCCCTCGTCCTGCCCCAAACAACGGAACCCGAGATGGATGATGTGAGAGCGAGCCTCGCTCACCCCTCGCCCGCGCAGGCCGGTGCGCCCGACGCCGACTGGTGGCGCGGCGCGGTGATCTACCAGATCTATCCGCGCTCCTTCCAGGATTCGAACGGCGATGGGATCGGCGATCTGGCCGGCATCGTGCGCCGGCTGCCGCATGTCGCCTCGCTCGGCGTCGACGCGATCTGGATCTCGCCCTTCTTCAAATCCCCGATGCGCGATTTCGGCTACGACATCTCGGACTATCGCGACGTCGACCCGATGTTCGGCACGCTCGACGATTTCGACGCGCTGGTCGCCGAGGCGCATCGCCTGGGCATGAAGGTGATGATCGACCTCGTGCTGTCGCACACCGCGCTCGAACATGCGTGGTTCCTGGAAAGCCGGGTCAACAGGACCAATCCCAAGGCGGACTGGTTCGTCTGGGCCGACCCGAAGCCGGACGGCACGCCGCCCAACAACTGGCTGTCGATGTTCGGCGGCTCGGCCTGGCAGTGGGACTCGCCGCGCCGACAATACTATTTGCACAATTTCCTTGCCGAGCAGCCGGACCTGAACTTCCACCATCCGGACGTGCAGGACGAACTGCTCGACATCGTGCGCTTCTGGCTGGAGCGCGGGGTCGACGGCTACCGGCTCGACGTCATCAATTTCTACTTCCATTCGCAAGCGCTGGAGGACAATCCGCCGCTGCACGAGGACCATCGCAACGATTCCATCGCCCCCTCGGTGAACCCGTACAATTATCAGGACCATCTCTACGACAAGAGCCAGCCGGAGAACCTGGAATTCCTGCGGCGCTTCCGGGCGCTGCTCGACGAATATCCCGGCACGACGGCGGTCGGCGAGGTGGGCGACGCGCAGCGCGGACTCGACATCGTCGCCGCCTATACGGCCGGCAACGAGCGTGTTCACATGTGCTACGCGTTCGACTTCCTCCAGCCGATGAAGATCACCGCGCCGCGCGTGCGCCGTGTGCTGGAGGAATTCGAGACCGTGGCGCGCACCGGCTGGTCGTGCTGGGCGTTCTCCAACCATGACGTGATGCGGCACGCTTCGCGCTGGGGCGAGGGCGAGGCGGACCCGGTGGCCTATATCAAGGTGATCTCGGCGCTCCTGTTCTCGCTGCGCGGCTCGGTCTGCCTCTATCAGGGCGAGGAACTGGGCCTGCCGGAGGCCGAACTCGCCTTCGAGGATCTGCGCGATCCCTACGGCATTCGCTTCTGGCCCGAATATCGCGGGCGGGACGGCTGTCGCACGCCGATGGTCTGGGAAGAAGGCGACCATGCATCGGGATTTTCCGAGGCCGTGCCATGGCTTCCGGTCTCGCCGACGCATGGGCCGATGTCGGTGTCGGCGCAGGTCGGCAGACCGGATTCGGTGCTCGAACACTATCGCCGGTTCCTCGCCTTCCGGCATAAGCACAAGGCGCTGGTGAAGGGATCGATCACTTTCCTCGTGGCCGAGGGTGATGCGCTGGTGTTCGAGCGACGCGACGCGGAGGAGCGGATGCTGTGCGCGTTCAATCTCGGTTCGGGCTGGGTGTCGCTGGCGGTCGAGGACCTAAAGCTCGCGGCGCTCGACGAGCATGGTTTTGCGGGGCAATACGAGAAGGGCGAGATCAGGCTTGGACCCTATGGAGCGTTCTTCGCCTCGATGAGCTGACGCGACCGGGCGTCGCGCATCTGTGACCAGGCGAAGGCGAGGACGAAGACCGCCGACATGACGAGCACGATCGTCGGAGCTGGCGCGGAATCGATGAAGAAAGACAGATAGATGCCGGTCGCGGCCGAGAGAACCGCGACGATGGCGCTCACGACGACCATCGACCGGAATGTGCGCGTGAGCAGGAACGCCGTCGCGCCTGGCGCGATGAGGACGGCGATGGCGAGGATGATTCCGACAGCCTGCAAGCCGCCGACGATGGTGAGCGAGAGCATCGTCAGGAGGCCGTAATGCAGGAGGCGGACCTTGAGGCCGACCGTGCGCGCGTGGCCGGGATCGAAGGAGAACAGCATCAGGTCGCGGCCGAAGATCACCAGCGCCACGACCGTTGCCGCCGCAATGACGCCTGTTTCGGCGATGTCGCGCCATGTGGTGCCCAGCACGTCGCCGAACAGGATGTGGTTCAGATGCACGCTGGTCTCGACGGCAACGAACATGACCAGGCCGAGGCCGAACATGCCGGAGAAGACGACGCCCATGGCGGTGTCTTCCTTGATGCGCGAATTGTCCTTCAGGAAGCCGGTTGCGATGGCGCAGAAGAGGCCGGCTGCGAAGGCTCCGAGCGCGAGCGGCAGGCCGGCCACATAGGCGAGGACGATGCCGGGCAGCACCGCATGGCTGATGGCGTCGCCCATCAACGACCAGCCTTTCAGCACCAGATAGGGCGACAGCAGTCCCATCGGCAGCGCCACCAGAACCGCGATCACCATCGCCTGGATCATGAAGGGGAACTGGAGCGGCATCAAAAGCGTGTCGATCATCCGGCGAGCCCCCGTTCGATGCGCGCCGCGCGCCGCCCGGCGAGCAGCCCATGTTTCGGTGCGAACAGGAAAGCCGCGATGAAGACCAGCATCTGCAAGACGACGATGACGCCGCCCGTCGCGCCGTCGAGATGAAAGCTCGCATAGGCGCCGATGAAGCTCGTCAGCGAACCGATGGCGACGGCGATCACGATCAGGCGCGGAAAGCGGTCTGTCAGGAGATAGGCGGTCGCGCCCGGCGTGACGACCATGGCGATGACGAGGAAGGCGCCGACCGTCTGGAGCGCAGCAACCGTCGAGGCCGCGAGCAGGGTAAAGAAGACGGTCTTCAGGACGTTCGGGCGAAGGCCGATCGAGCGGGCGTGATTCTCGTCGAAGAAGACGACCATCAGGTCGCGCCATTTGGCGATGAGGATCGCGAGCGAGATGCCGGATATCAAGACCAGTTGAAGCGTGTCGGCCGGCGTGATGGCGAGGATGTTGCCGAGGACGATCGTCTGGATCGAGACCGATGTCGGCGACAGCGAGACCATGAAGAGGCCGAGGCCGAAAAAGGAGGTGAAGATCAGGCCGATCACCGCGTCCTGCCGGAGTTTCGTCTGGGCGGACAGGAACAGCATGGCGCCGGCGGCGAGGCCGCCCGAGAGGAACGCGCCTGCGGCGAAGGGCAGGCCGAGCATGTAGGCGCCGGCGACGCCGGGGACGATGGCATGGGAAAGCGCATCGCCGATCAGCGACCAGCCTTTGAGCATCAGATAGGCCGACAGGAAGGCGCAGGTGCCGCCGACGAGCGCGCTCACCCACATGGCGTTGAAGATGTAGGAATAGGTGAAGGGTTCGATGATCGCCTCGATCATTCGTCAGCCCCACGCATCTTCTTCGCCTCGTCGCCATAAAGCACGAAGGGGCGTTCGTCGTCGGTCAGGACGGTGACGCTGCGCGCGTCGGCATCGTCGTGGAGGTCGGAGCCGCCGAGGGTGAAGTGGCGCAGCACGCCGCCGAACGCCTTTTGCAGGTTCTCGTGGGTGAAGACCTCGTCGGTCGGGCCTGCGGCGAGCACGGTCTTGTTCAAAAGCACGGCGCGGTCGCAATATTCGGGCACGGAGCCGAGATTGTGGGTCGAAACCAGCATGATGCGGCCCTCGGTGCGCAATTCCTGCAACAGCCTGATGATCGCTTCCTCGGTGGTGACGTCGACGCCGGTGAAGGGTTCATCGAGCAGGATCACCTGGCCTTCCTGCGCCAGGGCGCGGGCCAGGAAGACACGCTTCTTCTGGCCGCCGGAGAGTTCGCCGATCTGGCGTTTGCGATAGGACGCCATGCCGACGCGCTCGAGCGCGGCGTCGACCATGCGCCGGTCTTCGGCGGACGCGATGCGCAGGAAGCCCATATGGCCGTAGCGGCCCATCATGACGACATCCTCGACGAGGACTGGGAAGTTCCAGTCAACCTCCTCGGCCTGCGGAACATAGGCGACGATGTTGCGCTTGAGGGCACGACCGGCAGGTTCGCCCATGATGGTGACGCTGCCGGACCCTGACGGGACGAAGCCCATGATCGCCTTGAACAGGGTGGACTTGCCGGAGCCGTTGACGCCGACCAGCGCGGTGATGGTGCCGCGCGGGATGGAGAAGGACGCATCGCGCAGGGCCGTCTGGCCGTTGCGATAGGTGACCGTCACGCTCGAGACGGACAATCCGTCGAGCGCGGCGGCGACGGTTTTTCGGCCTTCGACGTTCATTCCGACAGGCCCTTGACGATCGTTTCCGTGGTGACGCGCAAAAGGTCGAGATAGGTCGGCACCGGGCCGCCCTCCTCCGACAGGGAATCGACATAGAGGACGCCGCCATAGGCCGCGCCCGTCTCGCGGGCGACCTGCTCGGCCGGAGCGGACGAGACCGTGCTTTCGGAGAAGATCGCGGGAATGGAATTTTCGCGCATCGCATCGATGACGCCGCGGATCTGCTGCGGCGTGCCCTGGGCGTCGGCATTGATCGGCCACAGATAGAGTTCCTTCAGGCCGAGATCGCGGGCGAGATAGGAAAACGCACCTTCGCTGGTGACGAGCCAGCGATGTTCCTCGGGAATCCCGGCAAGCGCCTCGCGCATCGGCGCTGCCATCGCCTCGATCCTGGCCTTGTATGCGTCCGCGTTGGCGCGATAGGTCTGCGTATTGTCCGGATCGTGCTCGGAAAAGGCGGCGGCAATGTTGTCGATATAGATCAGCGCATCGCCGTGCGACATCCAGGCATGGGGGTTGGGCTGGCCCTCATAGGGGCCGTCGCCGATGCCCATCGGCTCGATGCCCTCCGTCACGACGACGCTCGGCACCTCCGACAGATTGGCGAGAAAACGTTCGAACCAGAGTTCGAGATTGAGCCCGTTCCACAAGATCAGGTCGGCATCCTGTGCGCGGACCAGATCGCGCGGCGTCGGCTGGTATTCATGGATTTCCGCTCCGGGACGGGTGATCGATTCCACCACCGCGGCGTCGCCGGCGACGTTGCGCGCCATGTCGGCAATGACGGTGAAGGTCGTCACGACCTTGAACCGGTCATTCTGAGCGTAGGCGGGGGCCGTGGCGGCGATGAACCCCACGGCAAGGATGAGGCGGCGCAGGACGGTCATGAATGGCTCCGGTCAGATTGCTATTCACCATACGTAGCGTCAGGCGAACCGGACGTCAATGCAATTGCAAATCGTTTGCAACTAAACATGCCAGTTGCGAAAGGTCGTCTTTGCATCGCATTCCCAACTACCGCATAATCAGGGGCATGAACGAGACGCTGCCGATCCGACCCGACTATGAAGGTGAATTGCGCAAGGCTGGCGTGCGGATCACGCGGCCGCGCAAGGTGATCCTGTCGATCCTGGCCGAGGCAGGCGACCACCCGGACGCGCTTGAGATCTTCAAGCGCGCGGTCGCGATCGATTCGGGAATTTCACTGTCGACCGTCTACCGGACGATGAAACTGCTCGAAGGGGTCGGCGCGATCCACCGCCATGCCTTCGAGGGCGGGCCGTCGCGCTTCGAGCCGGCGGGTGTCGAACATCACGACCATCTGATCGATCTCGATACGGGCGACGTGATCGAATTCCATTCCGAGCGGATCGAGGAATTGCAGCAGGAGATCGCGCGCGAACTCGGTTACGACATCGTGCATCACCGGCTGGAACTCTACGGGCGCAAGCGAAGGGCGAAGAAGGTCTCACGCAGCGGGTAGGAAAGCGCCCTCAGGCCGCAAGGCAGGCGGCGCAGGTGCCGCGGATCTCGATCACGGTCTTGGACGGCTTGAAGCCGTGTTCGCGCGACCGGTCGGACAGGCGTTTCTGGACCGTGGCGTCGGAAAACTCCTCGACCTGTCCGCATTGCTCGCAGATCGCAAAGGCGATGCTGCCATGGCCGTGGCATTGCGGATGGGCGCAGGCGACGAAGGAATTGATCGATTCCAGCCGGTGGATCAGCCCGTAATCGAGCAATTTGTCCAGCGCACGATAGACCTGCAAGGGGGCGCGGAAACCCCGGTCACGCAGGCGATCGAGGATCGTATAGGCCGACAGCGGCCCATCGGCCGCCGACAGCGCACCCAGCACCATTTCCTGGTTCTTGGTGAGATCGTGCTGCGAACTCATTGCAGGGCTCCTGCCGGGCGGCGGTTGAAGGACAACAGGCTGAGCAGAAACAGGACCAGCGCAGCGACGACGATCGAGGGACCGGATGGCGTGTCGAAATGAAGCGACCCGTAAAGGCCGCCGACGACCGCGACGACGCCGATCAACGACGCGAACAATGCCATACGCTCCGGCGTCGAGGAAAAGCGTCGCGCGGTCGCGGCCGGGATGATCAGCAGCGAGGTGATCAGCAAAATGCCGACGATCTTCATCGCGATCGCGATGACGAGCGCCATCAGAAGCATGAACACGAAGCGCGAGCGTTCGGGCGCCATGCCCTCGGCTTCCGCCAGTTCCTCATTGACCGTCGCGGCCAGAAGCGGTTTCCACAGCCACGCCATTGCGGCGAGAACGACCGCACCGCCGCCATAGACGAAGGCGATGTCGGTGCGCGAGACGGCCAGAATGTCGCCGAAGAGAAAGCCCATCAAATCGACGCGCACCCAGCTCATGAAGGCGACCATGACGAGACCGAGCGCCAGCGTCGAATGCGACAGGATGCCGAGCAGCGCGTCGGTGGACAGCGCGCCGCGCCTTTGCAGCAGCAAAAGCGCGACGGAGACAAGCGAAGCGACGAGGAAGACGCCCGCCATCAGATTGATCTGGAACAGGAAGGCGAGCGCTACCCCGAGCAAGGCCGAATGGGCCATCGTGTCGCCGAAATAGGCCATGCGGCGCCAGACGATGAAGCAGCCGAGCGGGCCGACCGTCAGCGCAAGGCCAATGCCGGCGATGAGGGCGCGGGTGAAAAAACCGTCAAGCATCGCGATGTCCGTTGGACCGGTCATGGGAATGGTCGTGCGCATGATCATGATGGCCATCGCCCGGATGGCAATGATCGGTGACCGTGCCGTCGCCATGGAGGACACGGCCGTCCGCCAGATGGGTGTGATCGTGGCGGTGGCGGTAGATCGCCAGCGTTTCGGCGGCGCGCGCGCCGAAGAGCTTCATATATTCCGGGCTCGCCACGACATTTTGAGGCGTGCCGCGACAGCAGACATGGCCGTTGAGGCAAATGACCGTATCGGTGTCGGCCATGACGACATGCAGATCGTGCGAGATCAGGAGGATGCCGCATCCCGTGCGGTCGCGAATATCGCGGATGAGCTGGTAGAGCGCGACCTCGCCGGAAAAGTCGACGCCTTGCACCGGCTCGTCGAGGACCAGAAGATCGGGTTTGCGCACCATGGCGCGGGCGAGAAGCGCGCGCTGGAATTCGCCGCCGGAAAGCGTCTGCACCTCGGCTTTCGCAAGATGGACGACGCCGGTCGCCTCCAGCGCTTCTGCAATCTGCGTCGCGGAAGGGCTGCCGGTGAGCTTCATCAGGCGCTCCACCGTCAGCGGCAGCGTCCAGTCGATAGACAGCCGCTGCGGCACATAGCCGACCTTGAGGCCGGACTTACGCGAAACCTCGCCTTCCTGCGGCTTCAGGATGCCGATGGCGGCCTTGGCCGTGGTGCTCTTGCCCGAGCCGTTCGGACCGATGAGCGTGACGATCTCGCTGGGGCTGATTTCCATGTCGATGCCACGCACCAGCCAGCGGCCGGCACGATGGACGCCGGCGCCGGTCATCCGCACCAGGGGATCGCCCGTCTTGTCGATCGTCTTCAGCATTGGCATATCTTTGGCGTTTTTCGTCCGGGAAGGGTTGCCAGTCCGCTATATCTGACGTTATAGCGTTACGCAATGAATGTAATATCATAACAAAACGAGGAGCATCCCGCATGACGAGACTTCGCACAGCCCTTTTTGCCGGGACCGCCTTGACGATCTTGTCGGCGGGACCGGCGGCGGCGTTCGACGGCGTGGTCGCCTCGATCAAGCCCGTTCATTCGCTGGTGGCCGCCGTGATGGGCGATGTCGGCGCGCCGTCGCTGCTCGTTTCCGGCGCGGGTTCCCCGCACGCCTATTCGATGCGCCCCTCCGAAGCGCAGATGCTGGAAAATGCCTCGGTGATCTTCTGGGTCGGCCACGACCTGGAAATGTTCCTCGACGGTGCGCTCGACACGCTGGCCGGCAATGCGACGGTCGTCGAGCTTGGCGAAGCGGACGGATTGACACGGCTTGGCTATCGCGAAGGCGGCCCGTTCGAGAGCCACGAGCATGAAGCGGAGGCCGATGGCGGACACGATCACGCCCACGAGCAGGAAGACACGGCAGCCGAAAGCGAGCATGATCACGGCCACACTGATGAGCATGAGGACGGCGAGGCCGAGACGGCAGAAGCCTCGCACGACCATGCGCATGAGAGCGAGACCAGTCACGAGAACCATGCAGACGGCGCTTATGACATGCATTTCTGGCTCGATCCGGAAAATGCCAAAATCATGGTTCGCGACATCGAGGCGGCTTTGAGCGCGGCCGACCCGGACAATGCACAGACCTACGCGGCAAATGCCGCAGCGACGACGGAACGGCTGGACGTACTGCTGACCGAGACGCAGGCCGCGATCGACGCCGTCGACAATCGCGGATTCGTCGTCTTTCACGACGCCTATCAGTATTACGAGAGGCGTTTTGGCATCGAGGCCGCCGGATCGATCACCGTGAATCCGGACGTGATGCCAGGCGCGCAGCGCCTTACGGAAATCCAGGAGCGCGTGCGCGAACTCGGCGCGACCTGCGTCTTCTCCGAACCGCAGTTCGAGCCGCGGCTCGTTTCCGTCATCACCGAGGGCACCGAGGCAAAAGCCGGCGTGCTCGACCCGCTGGGCGCCGATCTGGATGACGGAGAGGAGCTTTATTTCGAGCTGATCGACAACCTCACGACCTCCCTGACGACCTGTCTCGGCGAAAGCTGAGTCTGTGCGTCTCTGCGAGCGGGGGCGGACCGATGGCCCGCCCCCTCTTTCTTGATTCTTATCGTTACATTATAACATGGAGCCTGCCTTGGCCCACGATCCACGCCTGCCCGTCACCGTGCTTTCCGGCTTTCTCGGCGCCGGCAAGACGACGCTTCTCAATCACGTCCTCAACAATCGCGAGGTCCGGCGCGTCGCCGTCATCGTCAACGACATGAGCGAGGTGAACATCGATGCCGCGCTGGTGCGCGACGGCGGCGCGGACCTGTCGCGCACCGACGAAAAGCTGATCGAGATGACCAATGGCTGCATCTGCTGCACGCTGCGCGACGATCTCCTGGCCGAAGTGCGACGGCTCGCGGGGGAAGGCCGGTTCGACCATCTGGTGATCGAATCGACCGGAATTTCCGAGCCGCTGCCGGTCGCCGCGACCTTCGAGTTTCGCGACGAGGCAGGGAAAAGCCTTTCCGACATCGCGCGGCTCGACACGATGGTGACCGTGGTCGATGCCACCAATCTCCTGAAGGACTATTCGTCCTCCGATTTCCTGCGCGACCGCGGCGAGACGGCCGGCGCGGGCGACGATCGCACGCTGGTCGACCTGCTGGTCGAGCAGATCGAATTCGCCAATACGATCGTGCTCAACAAGATCGGCAGCGCCCCGGTCGGCGAACTGGACATGGCGCGCAGCATCATCCGCGCGTTGAACCCCGATGCACATGTGATCGAAACGGATTTCGCGCGCGTCGACTTCGGCGACATCTTCGACACCGGCCGGTTCGATTTCGCCAAGGCCGAAACGCATCCGCTCTGGTTCAAGGAACTGAACGGCTTTGCCGACCATGTCCCGGAAACCGAGGAATATGGCGTGCGCTCCTTCGTCTATCGTGCGCGGCGACCGTTTCAGCCGACGAAACTGAAGGAATTCGTCAATCGTGAATGGCCGGGCGTGATCCGCGCCAAGGGATTTTTCTGGCTGGCGACGCGGCCCGATTTCGTCGGCGAGATCAGCCAGGCCGGCGCTCTGGTGCGCACGCAAAAGCGGGGCTGGTGGTGGGCGGCAGTGCCCAAGGCGCGGTGGCCGAACGATCCCGACTGGCACGCCGCCATGGCCGATTATCTCGACCCCGTCTGGGGCGACCGCCGGCAGGAGATCGTATTCATCGGCATTCATCCGATGAACGAGGTGCGCATCAAGGCCGAGCTCGATGCCTGCCTCGTCGACGCTCCGATCTTCATGCCCGACCTCTGGAAAGGACTGCCCGACCCGTTTCCAAGCTGGACGCGGCCCGCGGCTTAACCGCCGCCCTCGAACCCCTGCAAAACGCCGACGGCGTTGATGGCGATTTCGGCGACGGCGTAGCCGCCCTCCATCACGAAGAGCGTCGGCAGGCCGAGAGCCGCGATGCGGCGGCCGATCTTCGGGTAATCTCCGGTGGTCAGACTGAATTTCGAGATCGGGTCCTTTTCGAACGTGTCGACGCCAAGCGAGACGATGACTACGTCCGGCGCATAGGCCGCGAGCCGGCGACAGGCTTCTTCCAGCGCCTCGGCCCATTGGTCGTATGTCGTGCCGAAGGGCATCGGGAAATTGTGATTGAAGCCTTCGCCTGCGCCCTCACCCGTCTCGTCGGCGTGACCGAGGAAGAACGGGTATTCGACCAGCGGATCGGCGTGGAGATTGATGACCTGCACATCGGCGCGGGCATAGAAGATTTCCTGCGTGCCGTTGCCGTGGTGATAGTCGACATCGAGGATCGAAACGCGTTTCGCGCCCTGGTCGAGGAACCATTGCGCGGCGACAGCGGCGTTGTTGATGAAGCAATAGCCGCCCATGAAATTCGAGCCGGCATGATGGCCGGGCGGGCGGCAGAGCGCGAAGGCGGCCCGGTCGCCGGCCTGAACCAGGCCCGCCGCCGTCAGCGCCGTATCATGTGAAGACTTGACCGCGTCCCACGTCCCTTTGACGAAGGTCGCGCCGCCATCGAAGGAATAGAAGCCGAGGCGGGCGTCGATGGTCTTCGGCTCGACATCGCCGCGCAGGCCGCGTGTCGGCCATGTGAAAGGCATGGCGGTGCCGGACCGGCCGGTCTTTTCCCATTCTGGGTAAGCCTGCGGCAGGAAATCGATGAAGGCTGGCCTGTGAACCTTCTTCGCCGTCACCAGATCGTGGTCGTTCGGCCTCGATATCGAACCAAGACGAACCTCCTTGATCCGCGCCTTGATGAACTCGGCCCGCGACGGCATCTCGAAGGCCGGCACGATCGCGCCGTCGATCAGTTCGAGATTGCCGGAATGGCCGCTGTGACGTGGGGAAAAAATGGTCTTCATGAAAGGCCTCGGCTTGCGGTTCGGGTAAAACTAACCGCCGCAGGCCGCGCCTGCCAACCGGGCATCGCTGGACCAGGCGTGAAAAGGCCCCGCTCGAAAGCGAGGCCTTCTGCCGGACCGAGTCCGCTCAGGTACGCGAGCGGGCCAGTCGTCGAATCTTGCCGAAAGGAAAAGTCAGTTGCGCGACGACCAGTCGTCGATTTCGCGCTCGGCTTCTTCCTCGGACTTGCCGTAATGAGCCTGAAGCTTTCCGGCCAGTTCCTTGCGGTTGCCCTTGATCACATCGAGATCGTCATTGGTAAGCTTGCCCCATTGCTGCTGGGCCTTGCCCTTGAACTGTTCCCAATTGCCTTCGATCTGATTCCAATTCATGGCGAATTCCTTCCTCGTTCTGCACCTTGGTGACGGGCTACTGCCGTCCTGCATGGCTAACGTCGAAGGCGGGGCGCGGTTCCGAAAATGGCGAGGAGGCGCACTTGAACGGAAGCAAGCGATGCGGCATGTTAATAACAGTTATTGGATCGGAGCATGACATGGCGATCAGTGCCGAACTTGGACCGCATCTCGAGGCGTTCGTTTCGAAGCTCGTCAGCAGCGGGCGCTACAACTCGAAAAGCGAAGTGCTGCGTGACGGGCTGCGCTTGCTGGAAGAGCGGCAAGCGAAGCTGGCGGCGCTTGATGCCATGGTCGCGGAGGGGCTGGCCGACATCGATGCCGGACGCGTTCACGACGCGGAAGACGTATTCGACGAACTGGAATCCGACATCCGGGCAATGACCGCTTCTCACTCGTGAAGGTCGTCATCTCGTCGACGGCCAAAGCGGATATCAGACAGATCGGCCTCTGGATCGCGCGCTCCAATCCGGATCGGGCGCTGAGCTTCGTTGCGGAACTTTGATCCGCTTGCTTCGGGCTGGCGAATCTGACCGAGCGTTTCCAGCATGTGACCCGCTATGAGCGGCAAGGCATCCGCCGCCGCGTCCATGGGAATTATCTCATACTCTACAGGGTCGATGCGACGGATGTCCGGATCATTCGCATAATCCACGGCGCCACTGACTACAGGCATCTTTTGGACGATACGCATACATGAAAAACCCCGCCGGATCGCTCCGGCGGGGCTGATATTCTCAACTAGGCTCGAAGCCTAGTTGTCGGTGTTCTGCTTCTTCAGCGCAGCGCCGAGAATGTCGCCGAGCGAGGCACCGGAGTCGGTCGAGCCGTACTGGGCGACCGCTTCCTTCTCTTCGGCGATTTCGAGCGCCTTGATGGAGACGGACAGGCGGCGGGTCTTCTTGTCGAACTGCGTGACGCGCGCATCGACCTTCTGGCCGACCGAGAAACGCTCGGGGCGCTGCTCGTCGCGGTCGCGCGACAGGTCCGAGCGCTTCACGAAGCTCTCGATGTCGTGGTCGACGAGGTTGACCTCGATGCCGCCGTCCTTGATGGCGGTGACTTCACAGGTGACGATCACGCCCTTGCGCAGTTCGCCGGAAGCGGCGGCGTCGCCGATCGCATCCTTGCCGAGCTGCTTGATGCCGAGCGAGATGCGCTCCTTCTCGATGTCGACGTCGAGAACCTGCGCCTGCACCATGTCGCCGCGGTTGTACTCCTCGATGACCTGTTCGCCCGGACGCGTCCAGTCGAGGTCGGAGAGGTGAACCATGCCGTCGACATCGCCTTCGAGACCGATGAACAGGCCGAACTCGGTCTTGTTCTTGACCTCGCCCTCGACGAGCGAGCCGGACGGGTAGGTGCGGGCGAAGACTTCCCACGGATTCTCGAGCGTCTGCTTGAGGCCGAGCGAGATGCGGCGCTTCTGCGGGTCGACTTCAAGCACGACCACGTCGACTTCCTGCGTCGTCGACAGGATCTTGCCGGGGTGGACGTTCTTCTTGGTCCAGGACATCTCGGAAACGTGGATGAGGCCTTCGATGCCCGGCTCCAGCTCGACGAACGCACCGTAGTCGGTGATGTTCGTGACCTTGCCGGTGACGCGCTTGCCGATCGGGTAACGCGTGCCGATGCCTTCCCACGGATCAGCCTCGAGCTGCTTCATGCCGAGCGAGATGCGGTGGGTTTCCTGGTTGATGCGGATGATCTGGACCTTGACGGTCTGGCCGATCGACAGGATTTCCGTCGGGTGGTTGACGCGGCGCCAGGCCATGTCGGTGACGTGCAGCAGGCCGTCGATGCCGCCGAGGTCCACGAACGCGCCGTAGTCGGTGATGTTCTTGACGACGCCCTCGACGACCTGACCCTCTTCGAGGTTCTGGACGATTTCTGAACGCTGTTCGGCGCGGCTCTCTTCGAGCACGGTGCGGCGCGAGACGACGATGTTGCCGCGGCGCTTGTCCATCTTGAGGATTTCGAAGGGTTGCGGATTGTGCATCAGCGGGGTGACGTCGCGGATCGGGCGAATGTCGACCTGGCTGCGCGGCAGGAACGCCACGGCGCCGTCGAGATCGACCGTGAAGCCGCCCTTGACCTGATTGAAGATGATGCCTTCGACGCGCTCGCCGGCCTCGAACTTGGCTTCGAGCTTGACCCAGCTTTCCTCGCGGCGCGCCTTGTCTCGGCTGAGCATGGCTTCGCCCAGCGCGTTTTCGATACGCTCGACATAGACTTCGACTTCGTCGCCGACCTTGAGCTGGCCGTCCTTGGCCTTGGCGCCGAATTCCTTCAGCGGGACACGACCTTCGACCTTCAGGCCGACGTCGATGATGGCCATGTCCTTTTCGATAGCCGTGACGAGACCCTTGACGACGGAACCTTCGGCCGAATGGTTCTCGGAAAAGGATTCTTCGAGAAGGCTGGCGAAATCGTCACGGGTGGGGTTTGCGTTTGACATTTAAGCTCCTGGAAACTCGGGCATGGCCTCGAGCGGCGCCGGGGTTGGTGTTGATCAAGGCCTATTCGTCGCATCGACCCTCACGGATCGAAAGTTCGGCGCAGGACGCGACGCGGCCGGTTCGTATCAAAAAACCGAATGCCCGCGATCGCAACATCCGAGGTCGCGAGGCAGGCCGTCCGATCTTAGGACTTCATCCGGGAAGCGAGCCGATCGTCGATCAGGGATTTCGCCGCCTGGAAGGCCGCTTCTATATCCATTTGCGTCGTGTCAAGCAAGTGCGCGTCGGCGGCGGGCTTCAAGGGCGAATCGGTGCGACCCATATCGCGCGCGTCGCGCCGGGCGATATCGGCCAGGACGTCGTCATAGGAGACCTCCGGCGCATCCTGGTGGCGGCGCAGCGCGCGGGCCTCCGGACTGGCGGTCACATAGAGCTTCACATCCGCATCCGGGCAGACGACCGTGCCGATATCGCGGCCGTCGAGCACGGCGCCGGGTGGCGTCGCGGCGAAGGCGCGTTGCTTGGCGACGAGCGCGCGGCGCACCGCCGGCATCACCGCGACGCGTGAGGCGGCCTCGCCGACGCCGTATTCCGACAGGCGGTCGCGATCGAGCGCGCCAAGGTCAAGCGCTTCGGCGACCTGTTGGGCGAGGTTCTCGTCGTCGAGCGACAGATCCTCGATCAACAATGCGCGCGCGACAGCGCGGTAGGTCAAGCCCGTATCGAGATGCGGCAATCCGTAATGTTCCGCCAGGCGCCGCGCGAGCGTGCCCTTGCCCGAAGCCGCCGGCCCGTCGATCGCGATGACAAGAGGCTGGTCCATCGAGCCGGTCATTCGATTTCCGCGCCCAGCGACGCCATCAGGTCCATGAATTCGGGAAAGCTGGTGGCGATCATCGCCCGGTCGTCGACCGCGACGGGCCTTTGCGCGGCAAGGCCCATGACGAGAAACGCCATGGCGATGCGATGGTCGAGATGAGTCCGGACGATGCCGCCGCCCAGGCCCTTGCCGCCGGGACGGCCCGTGACGCGCAGGAAGTCGTGACCTTCGACGCACGTCACGCCATTGACCTTGAGCCCGTCGGCGGTCGCCGTCAGCCGGTCGCTTTCCTTGACGCGAAGCTCGTCCACGCCCTCCATCATGGTCTCGCCCTCGGCGAAAGACGCGGCGACCGCGAGGACTGGATATTCGTCGATCATGAAGGGCGCGCGGGCCGGCGGCACGGTGACGCCCTTCAGTTCGGAATGGCGCACACGCAGGTCCGCGACATCCTCGCCGCCGGCGTCGCGGCGGTTCAGGAGCTCTATCGAGGCGCCCATTTCGAGAAGCGTGTCGATGAGCCCGGTGCGCGTCGGGTTCATCAGGACGTTCTCGATGGTGATGTCCGAGCCCGGCACGATGAGCGCCGCGACAAGCGGGAAGGCGGCGGAGGATGGGTCGCCGGGAACGGCGATGGTGCGGCCTTGCAGCTTGCCTTCGCCGACAAGGCGGATGTGCCGGACGCCCTGCGCATCGGTCTCGATGTCGAGTTCGGCGCCGAAGCCCCGAAGCATCTTTTCGGTATGGTCGCGCGTCATCACCGGCTCGATGACCGTCGTGATGCCGGGCGTGTTGAGGCCGGCGAGAAGCACGGCGGACTTGACCTGCGCCGACGCCATCGGAACGCGATAGGTGATCGGAGCCGCGCGTTTCGGGCCGCGCAAGGTGAGCGGCATCCGGTCGCCTTGCGCCGAAGACACGATCTGCGTGCCGAACTCCCGCAACGGGTCGAGCACACGCTTCATCGGCCGCTTGGACAGGCTCTCGTCGCCAACGAAAGTCGTTTCCATGTCGTAGGTACCGACAAGGCCCATGGTGAGACGCGAACCGGTGCCGGCATTGCCGAAATCGAGCGGGGCTTTCGCCTCCAGGAGCGCGCCGTTCCCGACGCCGCTGACGATCCACTCGCTATCCGTCTTCACGATCGCGGCACCCATCGCCTTCATCGCCTCGCCGGTGCGCAACACGTCCTCGCCTTCCAGAAGGCCGGTGATGCGCGTCTCGCCGGCCGCCAGGCCGCCGAACATCAAGGAGCGGTGGGAGATCGATTTATCGCCCGGCACGCGCACCGTTCCGGCAAGCGGATTGCCTGAACGGGCACTCGCAGGGTTTTGCTGGATTTGTACAGACATTCGAGGCTCTTGCGGACAGAAGGGGCGCGGGCGCCGGACAGACGGGATGGCGGCTTCCTAACACGCGCTTTCGCGCCGGTCATCCCTGCGCGGCCCGACGCGTCGACTGCCTGTTGACATAGGCTTTGACAGCCGGTCATTCAGTGTTTATGGGGACCGCACTTTTCATCCGAACGCGACCGTTCTTGCCCGTCCCGAAGATCGGGAGCATCTGGCGGCGCCGAAGCCCGAAGACACGATGAGGCTCACCGTGGCTAAACCCGAACTTGGCACCAAGCGCATCTGCCCCGAGACGGGCCGTAAATTCTACGACCTGAACAAGGACCCGGTCGTTTCTCCCTATACCGGCCAGTCCTATCCGCGTTCCTATTTCGAGAGCGGTTCGCCGGTCGAGGAAGAGGAAGAGATCGAAGAAAAGGAAGTCGACGACGTCGAGGAGGACGACGTCGAGACGGTTTCGCTCGAGGAAGCCGACGAGGAAACCAAGGCAGGTTCCGCCGCTTCCGATACCGCCGACGATGAGGACGATGTCGATCTCGACGATGATGACGACGACACCTTCCTTGCCGATGACGAAGACGAGGATGAGGACGGCCTCGACGACATCATCGGCGTGGGCGACGACGACGACGACGCCTGACGACAAGACATTCGCCCGAAGCCTTCTTCCCACGCTTTTGGGCTTGCAATCGATCCGGGGCGGCGCTAGAAGCCGCCTCGCACCGGCAAGAATTCGCCGGTTCCGGGGCCATAGCTCAGCTGGGAGAGCGCCTGCATGGCATGCAGGAGGTCAGCGGTTCGATCCCGCTTGGCTCCACCAATCTTTATCTCACGGCCAGTTCGCTTCGCTCACGCCTCCGATGGGGCGGGCGAAAGCCCGGGCCGCAGTCGCGGCCTGATATCGCCGTGAAATCGTCATCTTCGCATTTGCGCCCCATTCGTCCGTCGAGACCGCTTGCGGGCGATCGAGCCTCCATGCTTACTGTTCACGACATGCCAAACGAGGCTCGCGTGAACCGAATTCGATTATTTCTGGCCGCTCTCATCCTGCTCGCAACATCCTCGACAGGCGCGTTCGCGCAGGAACGGCCGGGCGCGGACCAGGTGTTGCACGACTGGTATCGCATGGTGCTCGAACTGGTGCGGCACACGCCGACCTATTCGCCGCCGGTGGCAAGCCGGGCCTTCGCCTATCTGGGCGTCACCGCCTATGAGGCCATGGCAGACGGCAAGCACCGCACTTCGCTTTCCGGGCAGTTGAACGGGCTTGAACCCGGCCCCGCGCGCGAAACGGGTGCGGCCTATGACGAGGCGATCGTCATGCAGGCGGCGATGGCATTCGGCGTGCGCAATTTCTTCGGCAATACCGGCCCGACCGGGCAGCGCGCCATGCAGGCGATGGAAGCGCAGCTTTCCCAGTTGAGCGCTGTCGGCGTGCCGGGCGACATCGCTGCGCGCAGCGTCGAATTCGGCGAGGCCGTCGGCGCGCATGTGCTCGACTGGTCCAAGGACGATGGCGGTGCGGTCGTCGAGAATATGGGCTTTCCGTTCGACCATGCGCCGAACAGCCGACCGGGCGCATGGGCGCCCACCAGCCTCGTCGCCCAGCAACAGGCGCCGCTTTTGCCGAAATGGGGCGAGAACCGCAGCTTCGCGATGCCGACCGGCGCTTCATGCCCCCTGCCCGCGCCGCCTGCCTACAGCGAGAATGAGGATTCGCAGTTCCACGCCGAGGCGCGGGAGGTCTACGAGATCGCCAAGGCGCTGACGCCGCAACAGGTCACGATCGCGCGCTTCTGGTCGGACGATCCGATGCTCTCGCCGACGCCGCCCGGCCACTGGATCTCCATCGCCATGGACATTCTGCAGGACAGGAAGGCGGATGCGGGCGAACGCGCCGACCTTCTTGCACGGATTGGCGTCGCGATGGCGGATGCCTTCATCGGGTGCTGGCACGCCAAATACGAATTCGATCTGATACGGCCCGTCACCTATATCCGCCGGACCATCGATCCGGACTGGCAGCCGCTCCTGATCACGCCGCCCTTCCCCGAATATCCAAGCGGACACTCGACGCAATCGGGCGCGGCGGCGGAAGTCCTGACGGCGCATTTCGGGGCGGACTTCGCCTTCGACGACGCAACTCATGTCGATGAGGGGTTCGATCCCCGCAGCTTTCCCGGTTTTTGGGCAGCGGCCGAAGAAGCGGCGCTGTCGCGGTTGTATGGCGGCATCCATTTTCGCGCCGCGATAGAGCGCGGACTGGAGCAGGGACGGTGCATCGGCGCTCATGCGACCGCCTTGAAGACGGTGAAATAGATCATGCGCTGCGCCTTTGCCGCCCTGTCGGTTTCGATCTTCGTCGGCATCGCGCCGGGAGCCCATGCGCAATCGACCCCGAGCTTCATCGAGGAAACCGATGCTTCGGGCATCGACAGCGTTTTCGAGGGCGAATGGGAGTTCATGGTCGGCGGCGGGGTCGCCGTCTTCGACTGCAACGGCGACGGCTTTCCCGACATGCTCCTGGCCGGAGGTGCGGCGCCGGCGAAATTCTATCGCAATGCAAGCGAGACGGGCGGCCCGCTTCGCTTCGAGGCAGCGGAAAGCGGCGCGGAGTTGGATCAGGTCGCCGGCGCCTATCCGCTCGATATCGACGGCGACGGCATCACCGATCTCGTCCTTTTGCGCGTCGGCGAGAATGTCGTGCTGCGCGGCCGGGGCGAATGCCGCTTCGAGCGCGCCAACGAGGCGTGGAGCTTCGACGGCGGCGATGCATGGTCGACCGCCTTTGCCGCGACCTGGGAGAAGGACGCGGCTTTCCCAACGCTCGCCATCGGCAATTATGTCGATCGCAACGAGCAGATGTTCCCCTGGGGCTCCTGCACCGACAACTGGCTTCACCGACCGGCGGCAGGCGAGCGCCGTTTCGCCGCGCCTTTGCCGCTGACGCCGAGCCACTGCGCGCTTTCCATGCTCTTCACCGACTGGAACCGATCCGGCACGCCTTCATTACGCGTTTCCAACGATCGCGAATATTACAAGGGCGGGCAGGAGCAGCTCTGGCATGTCGACGCGGGCGAAGCGCCTTCACTCTATACGGTCGAGGACGGCTGGCAGCGTCTGCGCATCTGGGGCATGGGGATCGCGTCATACGATCTCGGCTTCGACGGCTATCCCGACTATTTCCTGACCAGCATGGCCGACAACAAGCTGCAAAGGCTGGTTCCACCCGAAGCCGGCGAGATGCTGCCGCGCTATGACGACATCGCCTTCGCCAAGGGCGTGACCGCGCACCGGCCCTATACGGGCGGCGAGGTCCAGCCCAGCACGGCCTGGCACGCGCAATTCGAGGACGTCAACAATGACGGGCTGGCCGATCTCTTCGTCGCCAAGGGCAATGTCTGGGAGATGCCGGACTTCGCGCAGAAGGACCCCAACAACCTCCTGATCCAGAAGCCGGACGGCACGTTTTTCGAGGCGGGAGACATGGCGGGCGTGGCAAGTCTGCTGACCGGCCGGGGCGCGGCGATGGCCGATTTCAACCTCGACGGCCTCATCGATCTCGTCGTCGTCAACCGGCACGACAAGGCGCAGATCTGGCGCAACGCAAGCAGGGATGCCGGTCGCTGGGTACAGGTGAAGCTCGCGCAGGACGGTCCCAACCGCGACGCCATCGGCGCGTGGGTCGAGATCAGGCGCGGCGATGTGACGATGCGGCGGGAAGCGACCTCGGGCGGCGGCCATGTCAGCGGCCAGGCCGGCTGGTGGCATTTCGGGATCGGCGAGATGGCCAATGCCGAAATCCGCGTCATCTGGCCGGACGGCAAGGAAGGCGCGTGGTCGAAGGTCGCAGCGAACGGGTTCTACGTGCTGGCGCGCGACGCCGATCCCGTCGCGTGGGCGCCTAGCGGCCGCTGACTTTGCGCCATGCGGCGAAGTCGGTCAGCGTCTGTTCCTCGGTCGCCGGATAGAGGCCGAGGATCGAACGGCCGTTTCGCACTTCCTCGGTGACGAAATCCTCGAAGGCGGTCATCTCGACCACCTCGGCCGCGAGTTCGTCGGCGAGGTGGGCGGGAAGCACGACGACGCCGTCGCCGTCGCCGACCACGACGTCGCCGGGGAAAACCGGCGTATCGCCGCAACCGATCGGTACATCGATGTCGATCGCCTGATGCAGCGTCAGGTTCGTCGGGGCGGAGGGGCGGTTGTGGTAGGCGGGGATTGAGAGGCCGGCGATCTCGGCCGAATCGCGAAAACCGCCATCCGTCACCACGCCAGCAACGCCCCGAACCATCAGCCGCGTGACGAGAATACCGCCGGCGGACGCCGCGCGCGGGTCCTTGCGGCTGTCGATGACCATAACCGCGCCGGGCGGGCAATCCTCGATCGCCTTGCGCTGCGGATGGGCGCGGTCGCGGAAGACTTCGAGCCTGTTCAGATCCTCGCGCGCGGGCATGTAGCGCAACGTGAAGGCCTCGCCGACCATGACGGGCTTGGCCGGATCGAGCGGATGCACGTCCTGGATGAACTGGTTGCGCAGGCCGCGCTTGTAGAGCGCGGTACAGAGCGTCGCCGTGGAAACCGTCTTGAGCTTGTCGCGGGTCTCTTTCGACAGGGCCATGGGGTGCTCCTCAATAGATCGCCGGCTCGTCCACCGGACGGCCGAATTCGGTTTCCAGAAAGTCGAAATCGCAGCCTTCATGGGCCTGGCGGATGTGGCGGGAGAACATCCAGCCATAGCCGCGCTCGTAGCGTGGCTCCGGCGCATTCCATGCTGCCTTGCGGGCGGCGAGTTCTGCGTCACTGACTTCGAGCCGGATCGAGCGGGCGGAAATGTCGAGACTGATCAGATCGCCCGTGCGGACCAGAGCCAAAGGACCGCCGACGAAGGATTCGGGCGAAACATGCAGGATGCAGGCGCCATAGCTGGTGCCGCTCATGCGCGCGTCGGAAATGCGCACCATGTCGCGCACGCCCTGGCGCACGAGCTTTTTCGGGATCGGCAACATGCCCCATTCGGGCATTCCCGGTCCGCCGAGCGGCCCGGCATTGCGCAGGATCAGGACATGGTCGGCGGTGACGTCCAGATCGTCCCGGTCGATCACCGCCTTCATCGACGGATAGTCGTCGAAGACGAGCGCGGGGCCGGTGTGGCGCTGGAAGCGCGGCTCGCAGGCGCTGGGCTTGATGACGCAGCCTTCCGGCGCGAGATTGCCCTTCAGGACCGCAAGCGCACCCTCGCGGTAGATGGGATTGTCGAGGGGACGGATGACATCCGCATCATGAACCTGTGCCCCGGCGACGTTCTCTCCCAGCGTGCGGCCGGTGACGGTGATGCAATCGGCGTGGAGGTGTTCGCCGAGTTGCACCATCATGGCCTCCATGCCGCCGGCATAGAAGAAATCCTCCATCAGGTATTTGTCGCCGCTCGGGCGGATATTGGCGATGACCGGGATCACGCGGCTCGCGCGGTCGAAATCGTCGAGCCCGATATCGGCGCCGGCGCGGCGGGCCATCGCGATCAGATGGATGATCGCATTGGTCGAGCACCCCATCGCCATGGCGACCGCGATGCCGTTCTCGAAAGCCTGCCGGGTCTGGATGTCGGAGGGCTTAAGGTCCTCCCACACCATCTCGACGGCGCGACGGCCGGAGGCGGATGCCATGCGGATATGATTGGAATCGGCGGCCGGAACGGACGAGGCGCCGGGCAGCGTCATGCCGATCGCCTCGACGATGCCGGTCATGGTCGACGCCGTGCCCATGGTCATGCAGGTGCCGTAAGAGCGCGCGATGCCGCCTTCGAGGCCCTGCCAGTCGGCGTCGGTGATGTTGCCGGCGCGGCGCTCGTCCCAATATTTCCAGGCGTCGGAGCCGGAGCCCAGAACGCGACCCTTCCAGTTGCCGCGCAGCATGGGGCCGGCCGGCACGAAGATCGCCGGGATGTTCGCGCTGGTGGCGCCCAGAAGCAGCGCCGGCGTGGTCTTGTCGCAGCCGCCCATCAAGACGACGCCGTCGAGCGGATGGGAGCGGATCAGTTCCTCGACATCCATGGCGAGGAGATTTCGGTAGAGCATCGTCGTGGGCTTGACGTTGCTTTCCGACAGCGACAGCGCCGGAAGCTCGACCGGAAAGCCGCCGGCTTGCAGGACGCCGCGCTTCACGTCATCGGCGCGCTGGCGGAAATGGGCGTGACAGGGATTGAGGTCGGACCATGTGTTGATGATGCCGATGATCGGCCGGCCGGTCATCTCCTCGTTGGAATAGCCCATCTGCATCATGCGCGAGCGGTGGCCGAAGCTACGCAGATCATCGGGGCCGAACCAGCGCGCGCTGCGCAGGTCCGCAGGTTTCTTCCTGATCGTCATCACCGCCTCCCGAAACGACTGCCCCGGCGAATGGGACAGTCTATTGCGCTAGTATATCTCAAACCGGTGCGCAACCGTTGATTTGGCGGCGTCCCGGATTGGAACATGTCGCCGCGAGCGCTATACCGTGAGCCAAGGGGTTCGACATGATCCAGCCATTGCGCCGCCGTTCACTTGCCGACGAAATCTATGACGAGCTTCGCCGCATGATCGTGAGGCTCGAACTCAAGCCGGGCGAAATCCTTGTCGAAAAGGAATTGTGCGACCGCTTCGCCGTCAGCCGCACCCCTCTTCGCGAGGCGATCCTGCGACTGGCCGATCACGGTCTCGTCGAGATCGCGCCGCAGCACGCCACCTTCGTGGCGGGCATCGACGTGCGCGCGGTCCGGCAGGCGCATTTTCTGCGCAGCAACCTCGAAATTCCGCTCATCCGCCAGCTTTGCGCCACGCCGGGACTGGACCTGACACGCCCGCGCGCCATCCTGATCGAACAGCAGGTGCTGATGGCCGATACGGAATTCGCGACCTTCATGCCACTCGACGACGCGTTCCATCAGTCGCTGTTCGAACTCGGGGGCCTGCGCGAAATCTGGTCCGTGATCCACTCGCGCAAGGCGCAACTCGATCGCATCCGCTTCCTGAAGGCTCCGCAGGGCGGCAAGGTCCCGCTTCTTGTCCAGGACCACAAGGCGATCCTCGATGCGATCATCGCCCAGGACGTCGCCGCTGGAGAAGCCACGCTGCGCCGGCACATTGCCGGGGCGGTTATCTTCATGGAGGAGCAGCTCCTGCTCGAACCGGACGCCTTCCAGACGCGTCCGGGGCGGATGGAGGCAGCGACGGCCGGTCCGGGCGCGGCTTGACCCGCAGCGCTTGTGCCGCACTAATGTATCAGGGAACATATTCGCTGGAGAATCGAGATCGATGCGAGGGACGGTTCCACCCGCCGCGCAGGATGAAACGACCATATATGCCGACCTCAGAGCGCGCATCCTTGCGCTTGATCTTCCGCCGGGCAGCCAGCTCGTTCGCGGCGAGATTCAGGCGGCCTATCGCGTCAGTTCGACCCCGGTACGGGACACTCTCTTGCGTCTGCAGGAGGAAGGACTGGTCGACATCCATCCGCAATCGCGCACGCTGGTCAGCCGCATCGACTTGGAGCAGGCGCGCGAGGCGCACTTTCTGCGCAGTTCCATCGAGCGGAGCGTGGCGCGGCAACTTGCCGAAAAGCCGGACGAAGACCTGACGCGCAAACTCGACCACATCGTAACGCTTCAGGTCGGGTGCGCGGCGTCCGGCGACCTCCACGGCTTTGCAAGCCTCGACCTCACCTTTCACCGGACGCTGTTCGAGGCGGCAAATCTGGTGCGGCTCCATCACCTCATCCGGCGCGAGAGCGTCCACATAGACAGGCTGCGCGCGCTGCACCTGCCGATGGGCGACAAGACGAAGCGCATCGTCGACGAACATCGTACCATCATCGAGGCCATCGCCGCCGCATCACCTAAGCGCGCCGACGACGCAATGGGTTTCCACCTGTCGCAGTCGATCCGGATCGCCACAGAACTCAGCCGCATCCGGCCGGACTATTTCGCGCCCTGACATTTGCGGACTGTCGGGGCGGGCGATGAATCCGGCAAGGCTGTAAAGTGTCTTGACAACTGGTTGGCCTTCATGGTGCGCTCGCGACCTGAGCGACCCCCCCGACGAAGACAGATCCGGGGACCGCATCCGGGAGGAGCAGCGTGACGCAGACGGGGTCAAACGTCCCCGCGGCGATCTGGCGCCGCCAGGCGGCCGACATTATGTCGGCCTGGGGCCTGAGCGCGGATCATGCCGCAACGACGGCCGGTATCCTGACCGAGGCGGACCTCATGGGGATAGACTCCCACGGGGTCGCGATGCTCGCGCTCTACGAACGCCAGTTGCAGGAAGGCGGAGCCAATCCGCGTCCCGATATCCGCATCGTCCACGATCATGCGGCCGTCGCGCTGATCGACGCCGATGGCGGTTTCGGACAGGTCCCGTCGGCAATGGCCGTCGAGATGGCGGGAGAGCGCGCGGAAAAATTCGGCATTGCCGCGGTGGCGATCCGCAACTCCAATCACTACGGCGCGGCGGGAATATATGCGCGGCGGCTGGCCGAGCGCGGACTGATCGGACTTTCGACCTCGTCGGTCTGGCGCTCCGCCATCGTGCCGACCGGCGGGCTTGAACCGCGGCTCGGCACCAATCCGATCGCCTTTGCCGCGCCTTGCGCCGGACAACGGCCTTTCCTGCTCGACATGGCGACGTCCACGGCGGCGATCGGCAAACTGAAACTGGCCGAGCGTGCGGAAAGGCCCATACCGGCCGGCTGGGCGCTCGACCGGCAGGGCGCGCCGCTGCTCGACCCGGCCAAAGCCCTGCGCGACACGCTCCTCGTTCCGCTCGGCGGGCACAAGGGCTACGGGCTCGCCGCGATGGTGGAAATCCTGTCGAGCACGCTGTCGGGCGCGGCGATGACGCCGTTGCGCGGCGCACCGGCCGGGCATCACGATGTCGGTCATTTCGTCATGGCGATCGATCCGGCGCTTGTGCGCGGTTCTCGCGAGGAATTCGCGGCCGAGATGTCGCAAATGGTGGACGCGCTGCGCGCGACGCCGGCGCGCGACAGGACTGAGCCGGTGATGGTCGCGGGCGACCCGGAATATCGCTGCGAGGACGAACGCCGCGTCCAGGGCATTGCGTTGCCGCAAAAGCTTGAGCGGCAATTGCGGGAAATCTGCGAACGCGCGGGAGTCGCGTTTCGTATGGAAGAGGAGGCGGCGCCGGCCTGAGGCGCCACGACGACACGATCACACTCGACAGGTCCAACAGGGAGGAAGACCAACGATGAAGACCCAAACACTCACCGCACTCACCGTGCTTGCCGTGGCGGTCCTGGCCGCACCGGCGCAGGCACAGCAACTGAACCTGATGACGGGCCCGCAAGGCGGCGCCTGGTATCCGCTGGGCGGCGCCATGCAGGCCATGGCCAGCGACGCGGGCCTCGCCTCGATCCAGGTGCTGCCCGGTGGCGGCATCGCGAATGTCCAGGGCGTTCAGAACGGCGACGCCGATCTCGGCTTCGGCAATTCGATCTCGACGGTCGACGCGATCCAAGGCCGCGAGCCTTTCGAGGCCGAAGCCGACAATGTCTGCAACGTCGCGACCCTCTATCCGCAATATTTCCAGATGGTGACGCCGCAGGCGAGTGGCATCACAACAGTCGAGGACTTCGCCGGCAAGCGTCTCAATACGCAGCCCGTCGGCAACACAGCCGAGCAGGTCGTCCGTGCGGTCCTGCAAACCGCAGGCCTTTCCTATGACGACCTGTCCTCGGTCGACTTCGTATCCTATTCCGACGGCGTCGCGCTGGTGCAGGACAACAATTCCGACATTCTGGCGCTGGGCACCACGATTCCCTCCTCGGCGGTCATGGATCTGGCCAACAGTGCAGACCTGACGGTAATCCCGCTTGACGAGGCGTTCGTTGAGAAAATGCGTGAGGAGATCAATCCCGGCTATACCAGCCTGACGATCCCCGCCGGCACCTATCCGGGTCAGGACGAGGACGTGAATGCGGTCGGCTACGCCACCCACATCGTCGCGCGCTGCGACCTCGAGGCCGAGATCGTCGAAGGCCTTTTGACCCAGATGTGGGAGAACAAGCAGGATCTCGCTGCCATCGCCTCCGTGATGGGGGACCTGACGCTGGAAGAGATGGCGCAGGACATCGGCGTGCCGATGCATGAAGGCGCGACCGCCTTCTACGAGGCGAACGGCGTCGCTCAGTAAGCCGCAACCGTCGGGCGGACACGACCGGATGTCCGCCCGCTCTTACCTGCACATCCGCATGAGGCAGACGACACCGAGGAGGGTGCCATGCGCTACGAATCGCTGATGAAGAAGCTCGTCACATTCGTGGCGGTGTCGATGAGCCTTTTTCATCTCTACGTCGCCTATGCGGGTCCGCCCAACGCGTTCACCCTGCGCGCGACCCATTTCGGATTCGCGCTGGTTCTCGCCTATCTGTCCCTGCCGCTGTTCAGCCGCAATGCCGGCAAGGCACCCGGCCCGCTCGACTGGCTGTTCGTGATCGGCGCTATCGTCGCCTGCGCCTACCCGATCTTCTACCAGCAATATTTCAACACGCGGATGGCCTATGTCGGCCCGGTCTCGACCGCCGATCAGGCGATGGCGATCCTGATGATCCTGGTGGTTCTGGAGGCGGCCCGGCGCGCCATGGGTCCGATCCTGCCGATCACGGCGCTCCTGTTCCTCGGCTACCAGATCTTCTTCACCAACACGCGAATTTTGCGACTTCTCGAATATCAGTACATGACGACCGACGCGCTGTTCGGCATCCCGGCGCAGGTCTCGGCCACCTATGTCGTGCTTTTCGTCATCTTCGGCGCGCTCGCAGAGCGCATGGGCATAGGCAAGCTCTTCACCGATTTCGCTCTCGCACTGACGGGGCATACGGCGGGCGGGCCGGCCAAGGTCGCCGTGGTGACCTCGGGCCTTTTCGGTTCGGTCTCGGGGTCGGCGGTCGCCAATGTGATGACGACGGGCACCTTCACGATCCCGCTGATGAAGCGGATCGGCTATCCGAAAGCGTTTTCGGGCGCGGTCGAGGCCGTGGCTTCGACAGGCGGGCAGATCATGCCGCCGATCATGGGCGCGGCCGCCTTCGTGATGGCCGAATTCATGGGCGTCAGCTACCTGACGGTCGCCAGCTATGCCTTGCTGCCCGCCTTCCTCTATTATCTGGCGGTCTTCCTCGCCGTTCATTTCGAAGCCAGGAAACAGGGCTTGAAGGGTCTTCCCAAGGCCGATCTGCCGCGCGTCTGGGAAGTGCTGAGCGAACGCGGCCATCTCTTCCTGCCGCTGATCTTCATCATCGGCGCGCTGATGATCGGACGGTCGGCGCAGTTCTCGGCCCTGATGGGCATTCTGTCCATCGTCCCGGTCGTTCTGATGCGCAAGACGACCCGTGCGGAGTTTTCACTCAGGAAGCTGATGGACGGGCTCGAGTCAGGCGCCATCAACGCCGTCATCGTCGCGCTTGCCTGCGCGGCGGCCGGCATCGTCATCGGCGTCATCGCGCAGACCGGGCTCGGCCTGACCTTCACCGGCATCGTCCGCGCCGCAGCCCAGAACATGCTCCTTCCCGCGCTGCTGCTCACCATGGTCGCGGGCATCATCCTCGGCATGGGAATGCCGACGACGCCCGCCTATATCGTGCAGGTTGCGCTACTGGTCCCGGCGCTGGTGCGCCTCGGCGTGCCGGTCGAGGCGGCGCACATGTTCGTCTTCTACTTCGCCATCCTGTCGGCGATCACGCCGCCCGTCGCGATCGCGGTCTACGCCGCGGCGGGCCTCAGTCGCGGCGGCATCTGGGAGACGAGCTGGGATGCGGTGAAGCTTGGGCTCACCGGCTACATCATCCCGTTCATGTTCGTCTTCGGCCCCGCGCTTCTGATGATCGGCGCCTGGCAGGACATCGTGCTGGCCGCGATTTCCGCTTCGATCGGCGTGACGCTTCTGGCCGCCGCCCTGACCGGATATTTCATCAAGCCGGCAAGCTGGATCACGCGGCTCCTGTTCTTTGCCGCCGCGCTGACGCTGATCAAGACAGGGATTGTCACCGACGCGATCGGCCTCGCGCTCGCGGCCGCCGGCATTGCCGTCAACCTGAAATGGCCGGCGCCGGAACTTGTCCCGCGCGCGCAAAAGCAGAGCATCGGGCATGTCGAGGCGCCCGAACACGCGCCCGTCGAGCCCGGCGACGTTCTCGATGTACCCGCCCATGCCCCGAAAAACCCCGTCGAACAGGGCCGCGCATGATCTACGATCTTCGCACCTATACGTGCCGCGCCGGCACGATGAAGACCCATCTCGAACTTTACGGGCGGCACGGCTATCCCGTGCAGAAGCGGCATCTGGGAACACCGCTCGTCTATGCGGTGACCGAGACGGGAAAACTCAATTCCTATGTGCATCTGTGGGCGTTCGCGAGTGCGGCCGACCGGGAAGCGCGGCGCGCGCAAATGGAGAAGGACCCGGACTGGATCGCCTATCGCAAGATGAGCCGCGAGGCCGGCTATCTCGTCGCACAGGAGAACAGCCTGCTTTCCGGTCCGCTCGACTTTGTCGATGAGCAGCGCACATGACCGGTACGACGACCGGCGCGCGGCTGCTGACCGAGTGCCTCAGCGCCAACGGCGTCGACACGATCTTCGGCGTTCCCGGCGAAAGCTTCCTCGCCGTCCTCGACGCACTGGTCGATTATCCCGAAATGCGCTTCATCACGAACCGGCACGAAAGCGGCGCGTCCTTTGCCGCCGAGGCGCACGGCAAACTGACGGGCCGGCCGGGCATCTGCTTCGTCACGCGCGGGCCTGGCGCGACCAACGCCTCGATCGGCATCCATACGGCGCAGCAGGATTCGACCCCGATGATCGTCTTCATCGGCCAGGTGGCGCGCTCGATGATGGAGCGTGAGGCGTTTCAGGAGATCGACTACAAGGCCTATTTCGGCTCGATCGCCAAATGGGTGGCGCAGATCGACGATGCGCGCCGCATCCCAGAATTCGTCAGCCGCGCCTTCCATGCCGCCATGAACGGGCGGCCGGGTCCGGTGGTGCTCGCGCTGCCCGAAGACATGCTGTCGGGCGAGGCGCCGCAACTGGAGCCGGCGCCAGCCGCAAGGGCGACGCCGCCCGCGCCGCGCCCGGCCGACATCGAGGCCCTGCGCCAACGTCTCGCCGAATCGGAACGTCCACTCGTCATCGCCGGCGGCGGTGGATGGAGCGAAAAATGCGCCCGCCTTCTTGGCGAATGGGCCAAGCGTGACGGGCTGCCGGTGGCGACTGAACTGCGCTGCCAGGATTATCTCGACAACGCGCACCCGAACTATGTCGGCGATGTCGGGATCGGCATCGCCGCGCCCTTGGCGAAAAGGGTTCGCGAGAGCGATTGTCTTGTGCTCCTGGGCGGCCGGATGGGCGAGATGCCGAGTTCAGGATATTCGCTCATCGACATCCCCGAGCCGGACCAGCCGCTGATCCACGTCCATCCCGGTGCGGAGGAGTTGGGCCGCGTCTATTGCCCGGCGCTCGGTATCAATTCCGGTCCCGAGCCCTTCCTTGAAGCGATGCTCGCCGCTCCCCCGCTCGACCCCGGTTCTCACGCCCATTGGACGCGCGCGGCTCGGACTGATTTCGAGCGGGAGGGGGAAAGCGTCCGCGCAGCGCCAGGGGGCGTCGATCCCGCAGCTTTGGTGCGGCAGGCGCAGGCCCTCGCGCCCGACGCCATCGTCTGCAACGGGGCCGGAAATTACGCGACCTGGGTTCACAAATTATGGAGGCACCGCTTCTATCGCAGCCAGCTCGCGCCGCACAATGGCGCCATGGGATATGGCGTCCCGGCCGCAATCGCAGCCGGGCTGGCGCGACCCGACCGGCAGGTCGTCTGTTTTTCCGGCGACGGCTGCTTCCTGATGACCGGACAGGAACTGGCGACGGCCGCGCGCTACCGGTTGCGCATCCTCTTCCTCGTCATGAACAACAATATGCTCGGCACGATCCGGATGCATCAGGAGCGGCATTATCCGACCCGCGTCAGCGCGACGGAACTGACCAATCCCGATTTCGCAGCTTATGCGAGATCATTCGGTATTTTCGGCGGCACGATCGAGAATGGAGCCGAGATCGAACCGACCCTGCGCGCGGCACTCGCCGCGGACGGGCCGGCGCTGGTCGAGGTGAAGATCGACGCCGAGGCGCTCAGCCTGCGCAAGACGCTGAGCGAGATCCGCGCCGGCGCGTAGACGCCCTTACGGGTGACGCTGATAGTCGGTGGTGCGGCTGCGGGCCTGCATCAGATGATAGTGCATGAGCACGCCTGCGCCTGACCGGTCACGCGAGGCGATGGCGTCGTAGATCTGCCGGTGCTCGGCGAGAACGCGTTCGCGCCTTGCCTGCGAGCCGACGCGGCTGAGGCTCACGGCGACATCGATGCCGCCCAGCATCAATTCGCGCATCGATTCCAGAAGGGCCGGGAAAATCTCGTTTCCGGTCGCCTCGGCGATCGCCCGGTGGAACGCGAAGTCCTCGTCGCGATCATTCGCGCTGGCCTCGAGCGCGGCCAGCGCAGAGGCGATCTTTTCAAGATGGTCCTCGGTAGCGCGCTCGGCGGCCAGTTCGGCGATCTGCGGTTCCAGCGCCATCCGCGCCTCGTAGCCACGCAGCAATCTGGCGACGTCCGACACGGCCGCGAAATCGGTCAGCCGGGCCGGCGGGCGCTGCTTGACGAAGGAGCCCGAGCCGCGCCGCGCATAGACCAGACCGTCCGCCTGAAGACGCATCAGCGCCTCGCGCACGACGGGCCGCGACACCTTGAAGGCGCGGCAGATCTCCGATTCGGACGGCAGGCGCTCGCCTTCCTTCAAACGACCCAGCATAATCTGCTCGAGAAGCTGGCCGTAGAGATTGTCCGCGAGTTTCTCGCGTCGGGCTGGCGTGATTTCAATCTTCATCGATCACCCTCATGCCGGGATCGGGATATCCTGCGTGAATTTCGGCACATGATACCCCTTCTGCACCGCCTCACGGGCGGCCAGTTCGACATACCAGCGCTTCACGTTGGGAAAGTCGTTCAGGTCGATGTCCTGCCATTCATGGCGCGAGGCCCATGGCCAGATCGCCATATCGGCGATCGTATAGTCGGGACCGGCGACATGAGCCTCGCGCCCGAGCTGGCCGTCGAGCACGCCGTAGAGACGGCGCACTTCCTTGGTGAAGCGCTCCTCGGCGAAGGGCGCCTTGCCGCGATTGAACTTCAGATACTGGTGGGCCTGGCCGAGCATCGGGCCGAACCCGCCCATCTGCCACATCAGCCATTCGAGCACCTTCATCCGCGCCTTCGGCTCTGTCGGCAAGAAGCGGCCGGTCTTTTCGGCGAGATAGATCAGGATGGCGCCGGATTCGAAGACCGACTGGCCGGTCTCGTGGTCGAAGATGGCGGGGATCTTGTTGTTCGGAGATATCTTCAGGAAATCGGGCGCGAACTGCTCGTCCTTGCCGATGTCGATGGCGTGAGCCTCATAGGGCAGCGCCATTTCCTCGAGCGCGATCGAGATTTTGCGCCCGTTCGGCGTCGCCCATGTGTAGAGATCGATCATCAGTTCACTCCTTGTGTGGATGGAAAGGCGGCGTCGGACAAATCTAGGCGAAACGGGCGCGCAGCGCATCGCTGCCGCGCGCGAGAAGACCCAGATCGCTGCCAACGGCGACGAAAAGGCACCCTTCGTCGAGCCAGCGCTTCGCGTCAGCCTCGACGGGCGCCAGGATGCCGGTCGCCTTGCCGGCCGCACGAATGCGGCCTATCGCCTCCGAGATCGCTTCCTTCACGGTCTCGTGGCCCGAATTGCCCAGATGGCCGAGATCGGCGGCGAGGTCCGAAGGGCCGATGAAGATGCCGTCGACGCCGTCCACCGCGGCGATCGCCTCGATATTGTCGAGCGCAGCGCGCGTCTCGATCTGGACGAGCAGGCAGATTTCGTCATTGGCGCGGGCGAAATAATCCGGCACGCGGCCAAAGCCGTTCGCCCGATTGCTGACGGAAACGCCGCGAATGCCGTGCGGCGGATAACGCATGGCGGCGACCGCCTGACGCGCCTCTTCGGCATTCTGCACGAAGGGGACGAGCAGCGTCTGCGCGCCGATGTCCAAGAACCGCTTGATGGCGACCGGATCGTTCCAGGCGGGGCGGACAACCGGGCTCGCGGTCGAATGCGACACGGCCTGAAGCTGGCCATGGACGGTGGGCAGTTCGTTCGGCGCATGTTCGGTGTCGATCAGCAGCCAGTCGAAGCCGGCGCCCGCCAACGGCTCGATCGCGACATTGCTCGTCAGGCTGCACCAGAGCCCGATTTGCCGCCGGTCGGCCTTGAGCGCCGCCTTGAACCGATTTTCCTGCATTCTCACCACATGCTCCTCCACTTCGCTTTCCGGATAGTTATCAAGAAAGTTGACAGATTGCACGATGCACGACCAAATCGCCAGCAACGGGATCGAGAGGAATCATGAGCGCCACGAACAGAACCGCCATCGTGACCGGAGCGGGAACCGGCATCGGCAAGGCGATTGCAGCCGGGCTGGTCGACGCGGGTTTTCGCGTGGCGCTTGCAGGGCGGCGGGCGGACATTCTGGAAGCGGCCGCGCGCGAGATGAGCGACGATCCGGACCGTGTCCTTGCGGTTCCGACCGACATCGGCGACGCGGCCGCGGTGACGCATCTGTTCGAAACGGTGGAGGCGCGCTTCGGCCGGCTCGACCTGCTCGTCAACAATGCCGGCACCAACACGCCGGCGGTGCCGATCGAGGAACTCAGCCTCGACCAGTGGCACGCAGTTCTGGGCGCAAACCTGACCGGCGCGTTTCTCTGCACGCAGGCTGCGTTCCGCATCATGAAGCGGCAGAACCCGCGCGGCGGGCGCATCCTCAACAACGGGTCGCTTTCCGCGACGGCCCCGCGCCCGCATTCGGCGCCCTATACGGCGACGAAACACGCCATCACCGGCCTGACCAAGGCGACGGCGCTCGACGGGCGCGAATTCGGCATCGCCTGCGGACAGTTCGATGTCGGCAACGCGGCGACCGACATGACGCAGCGCATGACCGCCGGCGTGTTGCAGGCGGATGGGCGGCGGATGGCGGAGCCGCGCATGGACGTGCGGCACGTCGCCGACGCGGTCGTCCACATGGCCAACCTGCCGCCCGAGGCAAATATCCTCTTCCTCAACGTGATGGCGACGAACATGCCGTTCGTCGGCAGGGGTTAGCGTTCATGAGCCGCGAAGACGCCATTGCCCGCGCACGGTCGCATTTCGACAGCGGGGATTTTCGCGACGTGCTCTCACGCCGCGTCGCCATTCGAACGGAAAGCCAGGAGGCGGGTTCGGCCGGCGAACTCGACCGCTATGTCGCCGAGGAAATCCGGCCGGAACTCGAAGCGCTCGGCTTTTCCTGCCGGACCGCGCGGCATGAGCGCGCGCAAGGCCCGTTCCTGATCGCCGAACGGATCGAGGACGAGGCGCTGCCCACCGTGCTCGGTTACGGCCATGGCGACGTGACGCGCGGACAGGCGGAACGCTGGCAGGACGGGCTTTCGCCCTGGACGCTGACCGAGCGGGGCGGCCGCTGGTACGGGCGCGGCGTCGCCGACAACAAGGGCCAGCACGCGGTCAACATCGCCGCGCTGCGCGCCGTGCTCGAAACGCGCGGCAAGCTCGGTTTCAACCCCAAATATCTGATCGAGATGGGGGAGGAGATCGGCTCGCCCGGCCTGCGGGAACTGTGCGCGGCGGAAAAGGACGCGCTGCGCGCCGACCTCCTGATTGCGTCGGACGGGCCACGCCTTTCCGCCGGCCGGCCGACGCTCTTTCTCGGCTCGCGCGGCGGCATCTCCTTCGACCTTCGGATCGACGCGCGCGCGGGCGCGCATCATTCGGGCAATTGGGGCGGGCTTTTGTCCAATCCGGCCGTGCAACTTGCTCATGCGATCGCGGCGCTGGTCGGACCGAAAGGGCAGATTCTTGTGCCGGAGCTGAAGCCCGCCGAATTGCCGAGAAGCGTGCGCGAGGCGCTCGCCGACTGCCCGGTCGTCGACGCCGAGGACGGCCCGCGCATCGATCCCGCCTGGGGCGAGCCGGGGCTTTCGGCAGCAGAAAAGGTGTTCGGCTGGTGCGCGCTCGAAATTCTCGCCTTCGAGGCGGGCGAGCCCCGCGCGCCGGTCAACGCCATTCCCGGCCACGCCTTTGCGCGGCTGCAACTGCGCTTCGTCGTCGGCGTCGATCCCGAAGGCGTCGTGCCTGCGGTCAGGCGTCATCTTGAACAGGCGGGCTTCGGCTACGTCGATGTCTCGGCGGCCGACGAGGAAATGTTCCGAGCGACGCGTCTCGATCCCGCCGATCCCTGGGTGGGCTTTGCCGCCCGCTCGATCGAGCGCACGACGGGTCGACGCCCGGCGGTGCTGCCCAATCTCGGCGGTTCGCTGCCCAACGACGCCTTCGCCGACATTCTGGGCCTGCGCACGATCTGGGTGCCGCATTCCTATGCGGGCTGCTCGCAGCACGCGCCGGACGAGCATCTACCGCCGCATCTTCTTCGCCAAGGGCTGGAGATGATGGCGGGGCTCTACTGGGACATCGGCGCCGGCGAGACGCCTGCCCTGGCGCGGGGCTGAAACGCCAGGCTTTGGATACATTGCCGCGGCCCCGCGGCGAGCAATGTTTCGCCGGGACTCCAAAATTGTTCGCGCAGAGGTTGCGCGACCCCATCCGCGCCCCATTCGCCTCCTACCCGCCATAATATCTTCAACGGGTATGGACAACCGACATGACGGCTCGCTTCCTTCGCTTTTCCGGCACCACGCTGGCGGGCCTGATCGTCATCGGCCTTTCGGCCGGCGCGGCGCAGGCGCAGTGCGGCAGCGCATCCTGGTATGCCCTGACATCCAAGACGGCGTCTGGCGAGCCAATGAACCCGGACGGCATGACGGCGGCGCATCGCAGCCTGCCCTTCGGCACCAAGATCAAGGTCATCAACCAGCGCAACGGCAGGGAAGTGGTCGTGCGCGTCAACGACCGCGGTCCGTTCACCAAGGGGCGCGTTCTCGATCTGTCGCGCGGGGCGGCGAACAAGCTCGGCTTCATCAATGCCGGCCACACCAAGATCTGCCTCGAGGATATGGGCTGACGCGGCGCGTCAGGTTCGTTTCAACTCGGCGAACCTGCGGCTCTCGCGCGACTGGATGAGATCCGAAGTCACGATCGCGGGCTCGGCGCGCCCGTACAGAAATCCTTGCCCCATCCGGCAACCCAGTCCGGCGAGACGTTTCGCCTGCGCCCTTTCCTCGATGCCTTCGGCGACCGCCCCTATGCCGAGCCCGGCGCACATGGCGAGGATCGCCTTGACGATGTGCTCCGTCGGCCGGTCGTTCAGGATGGATGCGATGAAGCTGCGGTCGATCTTGAGCTTGTCGAAAGGGAAATCGCGCAACCGCCCGAGCGAGGACTGCCCGGTGCCGAAATCGTCGAGCGCGATCCGGACGCCTGCCCGCTTGAATTCGTCGATGATGGCCGCCGCCGTCTCGGGCTGCGACATCAGGCCGGTTTCGGTGATCTCGACCTCCAGCCGGCGCGGGTCGAGCCCGGAGCGCACGGAAATCTCCAGCACTTCGCGCGCGGTCGAATGGTCGACGAGCTGCTCCGGCGACAGGTTGAATGCCAGAAACAAATGCCGCGGCCAGTTGCGCGCCGCGTCCGCTGCCTTGCCGAGCAAAAGACGCGACAGGTCCGGCATGATGCCACGCTCTTCGGCGAGGGGAATGAAGAGACCTGGCGACACCGGTCCAAGATCGTGATCGTTCCAGCGCGCCAACGCCTCGAAACCGAGCAGATGGCCGCCATCGAGCGCGACGATCGGCTGGAAATGCGGCTCGACCTCGCCATTGGAGACGGCGCGGCGCAGCGCCTGTTCGATGCGGGTGACGGAATGCACCGCCTCGACCAGTTCAGGCGAATAGACGACGACCCGATTGCGCCCGACGCGCCGCGCTTCGTAGAGCGCCGTCTCGGCCTTGCCGATCAGGCCATCGGTGGTCTCGGCCACGTCGTCATAGATCGAGGCGCCGACCGACGCAGTCAGCCGCACCGAGCGCGCACCGATATCGTAGGGCGCCGATAGGACGTCGATCAGCGTGGCGGCGAGCTGCCGCGCCGCGGCGGCGCTGAAGATCATCGGCGCAAGGATCGCGAATTCGTCCGCTCCGATGCGCGTGACGGTCGAGGCGCCGTCGAGTGCCGCGCGAAGGCGCAGTGCCGCCTGCTTCAAAATACCGTCGCCGGCGGTGCGGCCATAAAGATCGTTGATCGGCTTGAAGCCGTCGAGATCGACGATCGCGACGGCGAAGGGCGCCGGGTCCGTTTCGCGCTCGACTATCAGGCGCGCGATCTTGTCCTCCAGCCGCGCGCGCGTGCCAAGGCCGGTCAACCGATCCGTCATGCGGCCCGCCGCATCGCCCCGCTGCGTGGTTTGCGTTCTGTCCCCCGACACGGCTGCCGATTTCCCCCTGCGGCCTCTTCTCGTTGCGCGGGAAGCTGCCACGAAAAAGCTTTCTGAAACGTATCGTGGCCGCGCTTTGGCGGACGACCTGCTTGAGCGACCGATTGGCAAGGCGGCGCGAAACGACTAGATCAAAGGCCAGCCCGCCCGCAGAGCCCCGACCGGAGTCTTTCATGAGCTTGAAGATCGCCTTCCAGATGGACCATGTCTCGACCGTTTCGATCGCGGGCGACACCACATTCGCGCTGGCGCTGGAAGCGCAGCGGCGCGGGCACGAACTCTTCCACTATACGCCGGACCGGCTCTCCATGCGCAATGGCGAGGTGACGGCGCGCGTCGAGACGATGCGGGTCGACGACGTCAAGGGCGCGCATTTCATGCTCGGCGAGCCGCAACGCGTGAACCTTGGGGAGATGGACGTGGTGCTTTTGCGCCAGGACCCGCCCTTCGACATGAACTACATCACGACGACCCATCTGCTCGAGCGCATCCATCCCAAGACGCTGGTCGTCAACGATCCGGCCTGGGTGCGCAACTCGCCGGAGAAGATCTTCGTCACCGAATTCGCCGACCTGATGCCCGAAACGCTGATCACCAAGGACCCGCTGGAAGTCGCAGACTTCCGGCGCGAGGCAGGCGACATCATCGTCAAGCCGCTCTACGGCAATGGCGGCGCGGGCATCTTCCACATGCTCGAAGCGGACCGGAACCTCGCCTCGCTCCTGGAGATGTTCGGCCAGATGTTCCGCGAACCCTATATCGTCCAGCGCTACCTCAAGGACGTGCGCAAGGGCGACAAGCGCATCATCCTGATCGACGGCGAACCGGTCGGCGCCATCAACCGCGTTCCGGCGGAGCACGATTCACGCTCCAACATGCATGTCGGCGGACGGGCCGAAAAGACCGAGCTGACGGTGCGGGAGCGCGAAATCTGCGCCCGGATCGGACCGTCGCTCAAGGAACGCGGATTCGTCCTTGTCGGCATCGACGTGATCGGCGACTACATGACCGAGATCAACGTCACCTCGCCGACAGGCGTGCGCGAGGTGAAGAAGTTCGGCGGGGCAGACATCGCCGGACTGTTCTGGGATGCCGTGGAAACCAAAAGGAGCTGATGTTCCAAGGATACAACCCGGCACCATCCGACCTGCAACTTATACGCCATTTTGTTCGCTTCCTGTTCTTGATTTGATCTGCGGTTCATGCTGGAGATTATCTGGTTGACAAACCCAACTGAATGAAAGATAAGAAGGACAAGGAGTTAAGCCCATGTCCGTTCTTTCGCGCCCCGAGTTCCACGATGAAGCTAAAGCCTTCGAGCATATCGAAAGCATTCTGTGGCCGGAGGGGCCGGTGTGCCCAAAGTGCGGCAACACCGACAAGCACTACAAGTTGGTCGGCGTTCGCACGAAGCCTTCCAAGAAGAACCCGAACGGCGTTGAGCGCCACGGCCTCTACAAGTGCGCCGCGTGCCGCTCGCAGTTCACCGTTCGCATGGGAACGATCTTTGAGGAAAGCCACCTGCCGCTCCACAAGTGGCTCCAGGCGATACATCTCATGTGCGCTTCCAAGAAGGGGATCAGCGCACACCAGATGCACCGCATACTCGAATGCACATATGAGGCGGCATGGTTCCTTTGCCATCGCATTCGCGAGGCAATGCGCTCGGAAGATTTCACGCCGATGGGCGGCGCTGGCGAAATTGTCGAAATTGACGAGACGTTCATTGGCCGCTTGAAGGGCGTTCCGAAGAACGCGGGCGGAGCATCCCACAAGAACACCGTTCTAACCCTCGTCCAGCGCGGCGGCACCGCCGTTTCCTTCCATGTGGACCGCATGACCGCCGCTCATGTCGTGCCGATCCTGCGCGACAACATCGCCAAGGAAACCGTCATTATGACCGACGAGTTCCCGGTCTATAAGATCGCCGCCAAGCACTTCGCGGACCACGGCACCGTAAACCATAAGGCGGAGGAATATGGGCGCGTCGAAATCCGCCCCACGACCGGCTTCGTCAACATCAACACGAACACCATCGAAGGCTTCTTCAGCATCTTCAAACGCGGCATGAAGGGCGTTTATCAGCATTGCGCCGAACACCACCTACATCGCTATCTTGCCGAGTTCGATTTCCGCTACACCAACCGGATCGCGCGCGGCGTGGATGACGGGGCGCGGGCGCGGATCGCGCTGCAGGGTGCTAAGGGCAAGCGCCTCGCCTATCGCGGGACTTGTTGAGGCGAAGAAGGCTCACTATCGAAAACCGGTTCAACTGTCCTTTCGCTTCCGTCGCAAAAGAAGTTGACACTGATTCGGCAAAGATTCATGGTGGGGCATAGTCGGTGACACGCCGTCGCCTTCTTACCTACCCCTTAGGCGGCCAAACCTTGATTGGGGTAAGAACGGCAGTGAGAGCGAACGCTCTCCCACCGTCCGAAGCGGAACCGGAAATAATCCCGGACAGCCACCGCTCTCGGCCACGAACATACAACCATTGTCGTACTCCATGAGTTGCTAGGTGAAAGCCTAGCGGCTCTGGAGCGCTTCATTGCGCCCCGCGCCACAGACGCGATGAGCGGGACAATGAAGTGACGACGGCGCGTCGAGAAAAAACCTCTCAGATTCCTAGCAATCTGTCAACCGGCGCGCCCAACACCACGGTGGGTGTGGGGGGTGTGTAGGCCCACGCTTGCATTTGCCGTTGGACTCGCGTAAGCGGATGGGTATGTCCAACTATCTGCAGAATCAGATCGCCGAGGGCGAAGCCCAAATGGAGAGATTGGAGCGCGAGGCCCAGCGCTGCCAGACTCAGATCGACCAGTGGCGTGCGAATTTACAGGAGAAGATGAACGATAGGGCAGTCATTGCGGCAAGAGTCGAGGCATACCGTGATGCTTTGAGACATGTCGCGGAGGCGACGCCTGAGAAAGTCAAGAAGAGACGCGCGCCATCTTCGGCAAGAGCACTTTCTGAGCAGTGGCAGCAGGTCCTCGCCTATCTCGTTTCCCAGTTCCCCGAGACTGTGACCGGCACACAACTTTACAAGTTCTGCGAGGAACAGAACTTCAGCGTGCGAGAAGACACGATCCGCGCCCAAATGGCGGGCTTTGTCAACAAAGGCTATGTTGAGCGGACGGAGCCTGGGCAATTCCGGGCATCAAAGGAACAAGCCCGAAACGCGGGTGTATCTAAAGACGTTCTGGATTTGGCTTACATGTTGTATGCCCCTCAGAATGCAGAAGGCCCCGGCGCGCAAACGACGGAGCCTTCTGGTTCATCGGGGCCGGTTGGACGGGAGAGGGGCTACCCACCTTCTGCTCCCGAGGGTTCGATTCCCTCCGGCTCCACCGCTTCTCAGACTCCAAGTTCCGGCTTTAGCCGAGACTTGGACGATGAGATTCCCTTTTAACCCAGCCCGGACAGGCGCATGAGAAAGGAGCATCCCATGTGGCAAACCAGCATAATAAACTGAACAGGGCTTAGGCTCTGCCCAGCATCCTAGGCTCGGATGCCCGGGGTCAGCAAAAGCTGGCCCCGGCATTTTCATATCACCCATATCGGATTCCGTCTAGAGTCAGGCTAATGCCCCACAATAAGACGCAGCGTGAGAAATTCGAGGAAGCCGTGCGAGAGTTCGGCGTTGACGAGAATGCCCGCGCTTACGATGCGGCCGTCGAAAAGGTAGCCAAGGCTCCCAAGCTCACAGACGACGAGATAAAAGCACTGGCGAAGCGCCTCCGTAGCGGCAAGACTACCTAGCGCCATCGTCCTGAATTCCTCATTTCATTTTATGCCGGCCTGTCGAGGGGCATTTTTCCCCTGGCGTTTGGGTTTGTCAACCAGATAATCGCCGTTCATGCTTGTCTTTCCGCAAGGAGAGCAGGTCATGGTTTCACGGGTCCGCACGATCGCGTTCCAGGGCATCGAAACGGTGCCCGTCGACGTTCAGGTGATGGTCGCGCCGGGCAAGATCGGCATGAACATCGTCGGGCTCGGCGACAAGGCGGTGGCCGAGAGCCGCGAACGGGTTCAGGCCGCGTTGCACGCCTCGGGCCTGTCGATGCCGGCCAAAAAGGTGACCATCAATCTGGCGCCGGCGGACCTTCCCAAGGAAGGCAGCCACTACGACCTGCCCATCGCGCTCGGCCTGATGGCGGCGCTGGGGGCTATCCCCTCCGATGCACTGGATGGCTATGTGGTTCTGGGCGAGCTCGCGCTCGACGGCACGATCGCGCCGGTGGCGGGCGTGCTGCCGGCCGCAATGGGCGCCAATGCGATGGGGCGCGGGCTGATCTGCCCGTCCGCCTGCGGCTCGGAAGCGGCCTGGGCGGGGGCCGAGATCGACATCCTCGCGCCACGCAGCCTGATCGCGATGGCCAACCACTTCCGCGGAACGCAGGTGCTCGGCCGTCCGGAGGCGATGATCGAACCGCAGGCCGGCAACCTGCCGGACCTTGCTGACATCAAAGGGCAGGAAAGCGCCAAGCGCGCGCTCGAAGTCGCTGCGGCGGGCGGGCACAATCTGTTGATGATCGGGCCGCCCGGTTCGGGAAAATCGATGCTGGCGCAGCGCCTGCCCTCGATCCTGCCGCCGCTTGCGCCGAAGGAACTGCTGGAAGTCTCGATGATCGCCTCGATCGCGGGGGAGCTTGCCGGCGGCAAGCTTTCGGATCGCCGCCCCTTTCGCAGCCCGCATCACTCGGCCTCGATGGCGGCGATGGTCGGCGGCGGATTGCGTGCGCGACCGGGCGAGGTTTCGCTTGCGCATAATGGCGTGCTCTTCCTTGACGAGTTTCCCGAATTCCAGCCTGTCGTGCTCGATTCGCTGCGCCAGCCGATCGAGAATGGCGAGAGCGTGATCGCGCGCGCCAATCACCGCGTTTCCTATCCGGCGCGCATCCAGCTCGTCGCGGCGATGAACCCGTGCCGCTGCGGCATGGCCGGCGAGCCGGGACATCGCTGCGCACGCGGGCCACGCTGCCAGTCCGATTATCAGGCGCGCATCTCCGGGCCGCTGCTCGACCGCATCGATCTGCGCATCGAAGTCCCTGCCGTCAGCGCCGCGGACCTGATCGCGCCGGGCAGCGCCGAAAAGAGCGCCGTCGTGCGTGCCCGCGTTGCCGCGGCGCGTCGATTGCAGGCGGAGCGCTATGCGGCGGCAGGGTTGGCGGCAGCGACGACCAACGCGCATTGCAGCGCCGGCCTGATTGAAACGGTGGCGGCGCCCGATGCCGCCGGCGCGGCCCTGCTGCGCGATGCGAGCGAGAAGCTGAATCTGTCCGCCCGCGCCTATCACCGCGTTCTCAAGGTCGCGCGCACGCTTGCCGATCTCGACGGCGCCGAAACGGTCGCGCGCATCCATCTTGCCGAGGCGATCTCGTACCGGATGGCGGGAGAGCGGCTGGCGGCGGCGGCATAGGAGATGACGGAATCAACGGCGCGCTTCGCCGCGCGCCCACCGCCGGATGAATTCGTGCTGATCCGCCCAATCCTGCCAGGTCGCCTCTGCCCAACGACGAACGACACGCTGATGGGCATCGCGGCCGATCGCGCCGACGACATCGGCAACCGTTACGGAATATGCCGTTCTGGGAGGCAATTGCGGAAGCTCGTCCTTTCGCGCCGCAAAGGAAAGCATTGCGGTATTCGCGGCATCCCCGGTCAGGCCGTCCTCGATCTGAACCATCAGGCGGGCAAGATGCAGTCCCACCGACTGAACAGCCCGTCGCGATCCGTCACCTGGGTGCTGCACGGCCCATGAGTCGACGCTGAGACGGTGGATCGGCAAGAGTCCGGTATCCGAATACTCCCTCGCCATGACCGAGTTGAACGCCGACCAGCAGGCAGGCGACGAGGTCATGTAGGCATGAATCGGCCCGTCCACGGATGGAAGGTGCGCGCCGCAACCTGGACAGCGTTCGGCATCGGGCCAAGCCCGCCAATCCGGCATCTCGCCCTATTGCAGCGCGCCGACCAGCATGTTGCGGTCCTCGCGAAGCGTAACCCAGTGGCCGGTATGATCGGATGCCTGACGCTTCAGGAACCTGTAGCCGGTCGAGTACCAGGGGCGCAGGTCGTTATTCAGATTGTCGAGGATGAAGTCGCCGCGGTCGGTGCGCACCGTCAGGACGGCATGGCCCTCGCCATCGGGCTTGCGCACGACCGTCAGGAGGATGTTCGACAGCGATATGCCGGCCTCGGCCAGCCGCTTGCGCTTTTCGAGCGCATAATCCTCGCAGTCGCCGACGCCGTTTACCGGATAGGCCCACCATTCGTCCCGGCCGTAGATTTCGAGGTCGCTGCGGGGCGAGACCTGCTCGTTCACCGACCGATTGATCCGGTCGATCTTGCGCCAGACGGCATTGTCGATGGGAAGCGGGCCGCGATCGATCGGGCGGATGGAACATTCGCCGGGGCTGCGCTGGCAAAGGTCGTAATGGCCGATCGGCTGAGATGTGAGGCCGGAGGCCTGCATCGCCGCACCTGAGCCGGGCATTGCAGAGGCCGGCACGGCCTGCGCCAAGGCGCCTGCCAGAATCGCGACCGCAAGCAATCGCAGTGATCTCGAAGATCCACCCATTCGCCCTAAACCCCGATTGCGCACTTTTTCAGTGTCGTTAACAAAAGGTTAAGGTCGGGCGATCCGTACTGTCAATCGAACGGGGCGTTGCCCACATCCGTCGCTTCGCGGCTGTGACAATCCGCACACACATATCTGTCCGGAAAACGGGCGTGCGGATGGCATTTGCGGCATTAACCATATGACAAGATTGCGCGTTTCGCGCCGAGGCACGATCAACCCGGAATGCGGGTTCAAAATGCGACCATCGCGCGGCGTGCGCTACATCGTCTGGCGGGCGGCAAAATGGCGATGCCGCGCCCGTTGCGGGCGCGGCATCTGATTCGGCGGCGAAGATGGACCGCCCGGCTTGAAACGGCTTTGATCTATTGCGGCCAGCCGGCAACCGCCTTGACCTCAAGAAAGTCCTCAAGGCCGAACTTGCCGCCCTCGCGACCGATGCCGGACTGCTTGTAGCCGCCGAAGGGCGAACCGGGCGCCCGGCTGGCGCCGTTCACCTGCACCATGCCGGCGCGCAACTGGCGCGCGACGCGGCGCGCGCGCTCGTCGTCACCGGTCTGGACATAACTCGACAGGCCGTAGGGCGTATCGTTGGCGATGGCGACAGCCTCGTCCTCGCCTTCGAACGGGATCATCGCCAGGACGGGACCGAAGACCTCCTCGCGGGCGATCGTCATCTCGTTGGTCACGTCGGCAAAAATGGTCGGGCGGACATAGTAGCCGCGGTTGAAGCCTTCGGGCCGGCCCGCGCCGCCGGCAACGACCCTGGCGCCCTCCTTGACCGCGATGTCGATCAGACCCTGCACCTTGTCGAACTGCGCCTGTGAGACGAGCGGGCCGATGTGGTCGCCGTCGTCGGCGGGATTGCCGACCTTGACCGTCTTCGCGTGGGCGCCGGCAAGTTCGACTGCGCGGTCATAGACCGAGCGCTCGACCAGCATCCGCGTCGGGGCGTTGCACGACTGGCCGGTGTTCTCGAAGCAGTGATCGAGGCCGCGCACGATGGCCGCTTCCAGATCGCTGTCGGCGAAGACGATGTTGGGCGACTTGCCGCCAAGCTCCAGCGTGACACGCTTGACCGTCTCGGCGGCCGCCTTGGTGACGGCGATGCCGGCGCGGGTCGATCCGGTGAACGACATCATGTCGATGCCCGGATGGCGCGACATCGCCTCGCCGACCGTCAGGCCATCACCATTGACCATGTTGAAGACGCCTGCCGGGAAGCCGGCCGCGTCCATGATCTCGGCACAAACGATGGAGGAAAGCGGCGCGATCTCGGACGGCTTCAGAACGACGGTGCAACCGGCCGCGATCGCCGGCACAACCTTCAGCGTCACCTGGTTCATCGGCCAGTTCCAGGGCGTGATCAGACCACAGACGCCGATCGGCTCATGGACGATGCGCTCCTGCGGATTGCGCTCGTCGAGCGCGTGTTCGAACTCGAAATTCTTCAGGATGCGGATGAAGGTCTTGATATGGCTGACGCCGACAGCCGCCTGGCTTTCCATGGCGAGTTTCATGGGCGCGCCCATCTCGTCGGAGATCGCTTTCGCCATGTCGGAGACACGCGCCTTATAGGCCTCGAGCAGGCGCTCGAGCGCGGCGACGCGCTCCTCCTTCGTGGTCGCGCTCCAGGATGGGAATGCGTCCCGCGCGGCGTCGACGGCCTTGTCGACATCGGCGGATGAACCGAGAGAGATCACCGCGAAGGGCTGCTCGTCGGCCGGGTTCACCACCTCCAGGGTCTTCGGCACGGACGGCGCCACCCAGCGTCCATCGATATAGAATTCGGTCTTCCTGATCATGCTCGTTTCCTTCAATTCCTGTCGTGAGGCTCACGATAGCGCGATGGCCCGGCACGGCGATAGACGCAAAACGGATTGTGGCGCCATATATCGCAGCGCCAAAAGACAAGCGCACGACGCAAACAGGCAAACTGGACCAAGCGAGGCTGGCCACTGTTGCAATTTGCCCGGATATGGTGATCCTAGGGTCAAAGCAAAGACTGTCCGGCCACGATGCCAAGGACTACAGGGGAACGATCGACTGCATGGTAAGCGTCAGCAATGACGCGGACGAATCCGGATTCGTCCGCTTTCAAAACGTCCAGAAGAGCTATGACGGCGAGGTTCTGGTCGTCAAGAATCTGAATCTCGACATCGCGCAGGGCGAGTTCCTGACGATGCTCGGGCCTTCGGGCTCCGGCAAGACGACCTGTCTGATGATGCTTGCCGGGTTCGAGAACGCGACCCATGGCGAGATCCGCCTCAAGGGCGAGCGGATCGACAATGTGCCGCCGCACAAGCGCGAAATCGGCATGGTGTTCCAGAACTATGCGCTCTTCCCGCACATGACGGTGGCAGAGAACCTCGCCTTTCCGCTCAAGGTGCGCTCCATGCCGAAGGCGGAGATCGAGGCCCGCGTGAAACGCGCGCTCGGCATGGTCAAGCTCGACGCGCTCGGCAACCGAATGCCCGCACAGCTTTCCGGCGGCCAGCAACAGCGCGTCGCGGTCGCCCGTGCGCTCGTCTTCGAGCCGGCGCTGGTGCTGATGGACGAGCCGCTCGGCGCGCTCGACAAGAATCTGCGCGAGCAGATGCAGTACGAGATCAAGCACATTCACGATGATCTGGGCGTGACCGTCGTCTATGTGACGCACGACCAATCCGAAGCTCTGACCATGTCGAACCGGATCGCGGTCTTCGAAGACGGCGTCATTCAGCAGCTCGCCGCGCCCGCCGATCTCTACGAGCGGCCGGACAACGCCTTCGTCGCCTCGTTCATCGGCGAGAACAACAAGCTCGCCGGCAAGGTCGAGGCCATGAACGGCAAGAGCTGCGCCGTGCGGCTGACGGACGGTTCGCTGGTCCAGGCGCTTCCCGTCAACGTTTCGGGCACGGGCGACAATACGACGCTGTCGCTGCGGCCCGAACGGGTCCGCATCGCGCCGCCCGAGGGCGTGGCCAACAGCTTCGAGGCGCGGGTCGAGGAACTGATCTATCTGGGCGACCACATCCGCACCCGCGTCAGCGTGTGCGGCAATCCCGATTTCATCATCAAAGTGCCCAATGCAGCGCGCAACGACCGGCTCACCAGAGGCGAGACCGTGCGCGTCGGCTGGGCCGCAGAAGATTGCCGGGCGCTCGACGCCTGACAAAACCGCCGCCGCAGGGCGGCGTGGACAAGAGAATGAAGCCGATGCCGGAACCATCGGCCAAACCAGAGGAGAACGTCATGAAGTTTTCACGTTTCAAGGTGATCGGTGCGGGAGCGGCAGTCAGCGTGCTCGCGCTCGGCGCCTATGCGCAGGACCCGACATCGCTGACCGTCGTGTCATGGGGCGGCGCCTATTCCGAGAGCCAGCAGCGCGCCTATCTCGACCCCTACATGGAAGCGAACCCCGACATCCGCTTCCTCAACGATGACGGCTCGGCCAACGCGCTCGCCTCGCTTCGCGCGCAGGCACAGGCCAACAATGTGACCTGGGATCTCGTCGACATGCTGCCGTCCGACGCGCAGCTTGCCTGCGACGAGGGCATCATCATGCAGATCGACCCGGACGAATGGCTTGCCCCCGCCGCCGACGGCACCCCGGCCTCGGAAGACTTCCTGCCCGGCTCGCTCGGCGACTGCTTCATTCCGCAGATCGTCTATTCGACCGTGATCGGCTACAACACGGAAATGTTCGAGGAAGGAAGCGAGCCTGGCTCGATCGCCGACTTCTTCAACATCGAGGAATTTCCCGGCAAGCGCGCCATCCAGGATCGGCCGGCCGGCAACCTCGAATGGGCGCTTTACGCCGACGGCGTGCCGCTCGACGAGATCTACGAGACGCTGGAGACGCCCGAGGGCGTCGACCGGGCATTCGCCAAGCTCGACACGATCAAGAGCGAACTGATCTTCTGGACCGAGGGTGCTCAAGGGCCGCAGCTTCTGGCCGACAAGGAAGCCGCCTTCGCGACCAGCTACAATGGCCGCCTGTTCGCGGCAGCCGAGACGGAAGATCAGCCCTTCGAGATCATCTGGGACGGCCAGCTCGTCGAGTGGGACGGCTGGGTCGTGCCGGAAGGCACCAGCAACGTGGAAGAGGTGAAGGAGTTCATCTACTGGGCGACGGACACGCAGCGCCTTGCCGACCAGGCCAAGTACATCTCATACGGCCCGGCCCGCGCTTCGTCGGCTCCGCTGGTCAGCCAGCATGAGGATCTGGGCATCGACATGGCGCCGCACATGCCGACCAACCCGGACAACTACACGGCGCCGATCGTCCTCAACAACGACTTCTGGACGGATTACGGCGACGAGCTGCGCGAGCGCTACGCAAGCTGGATGCTGCAATAGGCCCGACACCCAAGCGGGCGCTTCGGCGCCCGCTTGCTCTCTTTCTTCCGACGAATGGCGCGGTCTTGAACCGCGGGGAGTTCCAAGCTGATGGCACAGGCAGCGCTCGCTCCGGCCACGTCTCCCACCGGTCCTGCGGCGCGGGACATGGTGACCGCCGACGGCGTGCCCTTGAAGACGTCGCTGAAGCGTGCGGAACGGCGGCGCAAGATCACGGCCTTCCTGCTCGTCGCCCCCCTGCTCGCCTTCATCCTCATCACCTTCATCATCCCGATCGCCCAGATGATGTGGCGAAGCGTCGACAATCCGGTGATCGTCGCCACGCTGCCGCGTACGATCGAAACACTGTCCGACTGGACGGGCGAGGAACTGCCCGGCGAGGAAACCTATGCCGCGCTTGTCGCCGATCTGGCGGAGGCGCAGGAAAGCCGCTCCACGGGCCGCCTCGCGATCCGGCTCAACTATGAACTTTCCGGCGCCCGCAGCCTGGTTGCCGGGCTGGCACGCGAAGCGGACGAATTGCAGGCTCCATTTCGTGAAGCCGTGATCGACGACAATGATCGCTGGGGCGAAATGCACATCTGGCACATCCTGAAACGCGAGGGGCGGCCCTACACGACCGCCCACTACGTTTCCGCGGTAGACATGCAGTACAATGCCGAAGGCGATCTCGTGCAGCAGCCCGAGACGCAGCGCGTCTATCTCCAGCTCTTCGGACGCACGCTCGCGCTGTCCGTCGCCATCACCTGCACGACTCTGCTGCTCGGCTTTCCGATCGCCTTCCTTCTTGCCTCGCTGCCGATGCGCACATCCAATCTCCTGATGATCTTCGTCCTGCTGCCGTTCTGGACGTCGCTTCTGGTGCGTACGACGGCCTGGATCGTGCTGCTGCAGCAGCAGGGCGTGCTGAACGACCTGCTCGTCTGGTCAGGCATCATCTCCAATAGCGGACGCCTGTCGCTGATGCACAATGCGACCGGGACGGTCATCGCGATGACGCATGTGCTCCTGCCATTCATGGTCCTGCCGCTCTACAGCGTGATGAAGGGCATATCGCCTTCCTATATGCGCGCCGCGCGCTCGCTCGGCGCAAACAACTGGACCGCGTTCTGGAAGGTCTACGTGCCGCTGACGGTGCCGGGCATCGGCGCCGGCGCGATCCTCGTCTTCATCATTTCGATCGGCTACTACATCACCCCGGCGCTGGTGGGCGGGCAAAGCGGCCAGATGATCTCGAATCTGATCGCCTTCCACATGCAGAATTCGCTCAACTGGGGGCTGGCCGCCGCGCTCGGGACGATCCTGCTCACCGGCGTCCTGATCCTCTACTGGATCTACAATCGCATCGTCGGCATCGACAACGTGAAGCTGGGCTGAAGGACGAGAAATGGCGCTTCCCACCTATGCCGGTCCGCTCGAACGCACCTGGTACTATGCGTTCCGAATCTTCTGCGGGCTGGTCTTCTTCTTCCTGATCGCGCCCATCCTCGTGATCATCCCGCTGTCGTTCAATGTGGAGCCTTACTTCACCTATACGCGCGAGATGCTGACACTCGACCCCGACGGCTATTCTCTGCGCTGGTATCGCGACTTCTGGAACTCGGCAGCCTGGATGAACTCGATCCGCAACTCGGCGATCATCGGCGTGTTCGCGACGCTGATCGCCACCGTGCTCGGCACGCTGGCGGCACTCGGTCTGTCACGCAGGGAAATGCCGTTTCGCGGGCTGATCATGGGGCTCCTGATCTCGCCGATGATCGTGCCGCTGATCATCTCGGCCGCCGGCATGTTCTTCTTTTATTCGAGCATCGGGCTGGCCGGGACGCTGCCGGGCGTCATCATGGCTCATGCGGCGCTCGGCACGCCTTTCGTCATCATCACCGTGACGGCCACGCTGGTCGGGTTCGACCATTCGCTGACGCGCGCGGCCGCGAGCCTCGGTGCGTCGCCGACGACCGCATTTCGAAAGATCACCATGCCGCTGATCCTGCCCGGCGTGATCTCGGGCGCACTCTTCGCCTTCATCACCTCGTTCGACGAGATCGTCATCGTGCTGTTCCTTGCCGGCGTCGAGCAACGGACGATCCCGCGCGAGATGTGGTCGGGCATCCGCGAACAGATCAGCCCGACGATCCTGGCGGTCGCGACGGTGCTCGTGCTGTTTTCCATCGCGCTGCTCACGACCATCGAACTCCTGCGCCGCCGCTCCGAGCGGATGCGGGGCATGACGGCGCAGTAGAACACTGACAGCGCGATTTGGCACGCCGGTTGCTACCGCACGGGCGACCGCCACCGTCGAAAGCGCCTGATTTGAACATGATGTCCACCGATCGTCCCGTCTTGCAGCGCGTGCGCGCGGCGGGACGGCTTTCGGTCAAGCAGTCCGGAGACCAAACGCGGCTCGACCGGCTTTATCAGGAGGGAGCGGCGAAGATCCGCTTCCCCGCTCCTGAAAGCAATGCGCTGGAAGCGGTCCTGATCAATACGGCCGGAGGGCTGACCGGCGGCGACCGCGTCGCCTGGTCGGTCGAGGCGGCAGCCGGAACCCGTCTCGCTCTGACGACACAGGCCTGCGAAAAGATCTACCGGGCCGGAAACGGGCACGCCGACGTTTCGGTGTCGCTCAAGGCCGGCATGGATGCGCGGCTCGCGTGGCTGCCGCAGGAGACGATCCTGTTCGACCGATCGGCGCTTGTTCGAAAGCTCGATGTCGATCTTGCGCCCGGCGCGCAAGCGCTGATTCTTGAAGCTACCATCTTCGGGCGACAGGCGATGGGCGAGCATGTCAGCGCCGCAACCTTCCACGATCGCTGGCGGGTGCGTGTGAATGGAAGCCTCGTCCATGCCGAGGATTTCCGCATCGGAACCGACGTCGCGGCGCAACTCGCCCGCCCGGCGATCGCGGCCGGCGGACGGGCCGTCGCGACGATCCTGATGATCGCAGATTGCGCGGGCCACATGCTCGATCCGGCACGCGCGATCATCGGCGATGCAGGCGGCGCCAGTCACTGGCGCATCGGTTCGACTGGCAAGCTTCTTGCGAGGCTTGTCGCCGAAGACGGCTACGCCTTGCGGGCGCGGCTGGTTCCCCTCATCCGCCTGCTCAACGGACAGGCAGGACTGCCCAAGATTTGGACAAGTTGAAAGCAACGCCATGAACCTGACGCCCCGCGAAAAGGACAAGCTCTTGATCGCCATGGCCGCGATCGTCGCCCGCAAGCGGCTCGAGCGCGGCGTCAAGCTCAACCATCCCGAGGCCATCGCGCTGATCACGGATTTCGTCGTCGAAGGCGCACGGGACGGACGCTCCGTCGCCGACCTGATGGAGGCAGGCGCCCATGTGATCACTCGCGATCAGGTGATGGATGGCACTGCCGAGATGATCCACGACGTACAGGTCGAGGCGACCTTTCCCGACGGGACCAAGCTCGTGACCGTCCATGAGCCGATCCGCTGACGCCAGAACAACGCAGGAAGTTCCACCAATGATCAAACGAGTTTCGCTGACCGCTCTCGCCAGTCTTGCCGCCACCGTACCAGCTCTGGCCCATCTCGACCCCGTCGCACACGGATCGTTCGCGGCAGGCTTCACGCACCCGATCTTCGGTCTCGATCACATATTGGCGATGGTCGCGGTCGGCCTGTGGGCCGCGCTTCTGGGCGGTCGGTCGGTGCTGCTCGTGCCGGCCGGGTTCGTCTTCGCCATGCTCGCCGGGTTCGGCCTTGCACTGGCCGATGTCGGCCTACCTTTCGTCGAACCTGTTATCCTCGCCTCCGTCATCGTGCTTGGACTGCTCGTTGCCGTCGCCGTTCGACTGCCGGCTGCGGCAGGCGCGGGACTTGTCGGCGCGTTCGCGCTTTTCCACGGTCACGGCCATGGCAGCGAAATGGGCATGGCCGGAACCTTCGCCTATGCAGCCGGATTTGCGCTGGCGACCGCGCTCCTTCATGCCGGCGGCGTCATGTCCGGATATCTGGCCACGCGGCTGCCGATGGGCGCGGGCGGCATTCGCATTCTCGGCGCCGGGACTGCACTCGCGGGTGTCGCGCTCGCGGTCGCCGGCTAGGAGATATCAATGATACCCGGAGAAATCCTCACCGCCGCCGGCGAGATCGAACTCAATGCCGGCAAACCGGTCGTCACCGTCAAGGTCGCCAACACGGGCGACCGACCGATCCAGGTCGGCAGCCACTATCATTTCCACGAAACGAACGAGGGGCTTTCCTTCGACCGCGAGGCGACGCGGGGGATGCGGCTCGACATTGCGGCTGGAACGGCGGTGCGGTTCGAGCCCGGACAGGAGCGGGACGTCACGCTCGTTCCGGTCGGGGGAAACCGGCGCATCTTCGGCTTCCAGCAGAAGATCATGGGCAAGCTCTAGATGGGGAAGCGTCAATCCACCGGTTCAGACTCGGTTTGCTCGGGAGCGACTTCGTCCTCCCCGGCGTCCGTCGCGGACGTCGCTCCGGCCGGTGCTGCGCCGGCGACGAAAATCGTCACCGTGCGGTTTTCGTCGCCGAATTCCACGGCGACGATGTCGCGCACCAGAATCTGTCGGGAATCGACCGCATGGTAGAAGATCGCACTGCCCTCGATCGACTGCTGCAATTCGACGATCTGATCGGCAAATTCCTCGCGTTTTTCGGTAATGCCGCTTTCACCGTCGCCGACCTCGGGCAAAAAGACGATCTCGACTTCATCGATATTGAAGGCGCGGCGGACAAGCTGGGCATTGTCCATGGTCGCCTCGATGGCGGCGATCACACGCTCGCCTTCGTCCACGGCGCTTTTCTCGCCGGTCTTGACGTCGCTGCCGACGATCGTGTCGATCGCACCTTCACTGTCGAGTCCCTGCGCGAGAACAGGAACGGTCGCAAGTCCGATCGCGCCAGCCAGAATGAGAGCCAGGGATCTGGAGTTGCGGAACATGGTCTGGGCCATCGTGATCGGTCCTTCGGTCTGGCTTCGGTTCGGGGTCGAAACCCTGTCGTGACGGGAATTTGGCTTGCGGCTGCTTCTACCGCAACTGCGAAACGCGTTCTGTCTAACACAAAAAAACGGCGCGGGTCCAAACCCGCGCCGCTTTGTCGCTACACGAAATACGCGTTACTCGACATAGACGACCAGTTCCCCATCGGCGCCCATTTCGGCGGCGACGACCTGATCGGCGGTGACCGCCTCGGCCTCAAGAGCGGTCGAGACGGCCGCATTGGCGTCGAGAGCGGCCTGAAGCTCTGTGATCTCGGCCTCACTTTCGGTGGTTGCCGTCTCGAGCGCGGTCATGTCGGCGCCTTCGAGTTCACCGATCTTCACCACCTCGACGCTGCCGACTTCGGTCATCGCTTCGATGGCTGTCGCGCTGGCGGCGTTGGCCTCGATCACCGAAAGCGCGCTGTCGAAGGTCGCATCGGCACCGATCGCGGCGGTCGTGCCGGCATCGGTTTCGCCCATCGTATCGGTTGCGGCACCGGCAGCACCATCAACTGCGTCGCCAGCATCGTCCATCGTGCCGTTGACGCCGCCGGTCACTCCGGTCTCGGCCTCCACGCCGCCGCTCGCACCCGCACCGGGGGCGGAGGTCTGCGCCATGGCCGGCGCCACGATCATCGATGCACCCATCAGCGCGGCGGTGGTCAGTCCAATAATCCGTTTCATCGTGAATTTCCTCTTCGGTTCGATTTGAAATCTGTCCCTTCATGCTCACGATCGTCACCCGTTGGCGACTGGGAAAGAAATGCATCGGCCCCGATGCGGTTGCGGGCCGATCAGGGTCATTCGCTGGTCATTTCGTGGCCGGAAAATGCGCAATGTGACAGAGCCGTGTCGCCGCGCTTCCAAGTCCTTGGCATCATTGACACCGCAGGAGCCTTCCATGCCTAGCCGTTTTACGCGCGCCGCCTATGCCCGCATGTTCGGCCCGACGACCGGCGACAAGATCCGGCTGGCCGATACCGAGATCTTCATCGAGGTGGAGCGCGATTTCACCACCTATGGCGAAGAGGTGAAATTCGGCGGCGGCAAGGTGATCCGCGACGGCATGGGCCAAAGCCAGGTCGCGCGCGCCGACGGCGCGGTCGATACCGTCATCACCAATGCCCTGATTGTCGACCATACCGGCATCTACAAGGCCGATGTGGGCCTCAAGGACGGCCGCATCCATTCGATCGGCAAGGCCGGCAACCCCGATACGCAGGACGGCGTGACGATCATCGTCGGCCCAGGCACCGAGGCGATCGCCGGCGAAGGCAAGATCCTGACCGCCGGCGGGTTCGACGCGCATATCCATTTCATCTGCCCGCAGCAGATCGAGGAGGCGCTGACCGCCGGCGTCACGACGATGCTGGGCGGCGGCACGGGCCCCGCGCACGGCACGCTGGCCACGACCTGCACGCCGGGGCCGTGGCACATGGCGCGCATGATCCAGTCCTTCGACGCCTTCCCGATGAATATCGGTCTGTCTGGCAAGGGCAATGCCTCGCAGCCCAGGGCGCTGGAGGAAATGGTTCTGGGCGGAGCCTGCGCCTTGAAGCTGCACGAGGATTGGGGCACGACGCCGGCCGCCATCGACTGCTGCCTTACGGTCGCCGACGATCACGACATCCAGGTGATGATCCACACCGACACGCTCAACGAGAGCGGATTCGTGGAAAACACGATCGATGCGATCAGAGGCCGGACCATTCACGCTTTTCACACCGAAGGCGCCGGCGGCGGGCACGCGCCCGACATCATCAAGGTGTGCGGGTTCGACAATGTGATCCCCTCCTCCACCAATCCGACGCGGCCTTACACTATCAACACGATCGCCGAGCATCTCGACATGCTGATGGTGTGCCACCATCTGTCGCCGTCGATCCCAGAAGATGTCGCCTTTGCCGAAAGCCGTATCCGCAAGGAAACCATCGCGGCAGAGGATATCCTGCACGACATCGGCGCGTTTTCGATCATCGCTTCGGACAGCCAGGCCATGGGCCGTGTCGGCGAGGTGATTATCCGCACCTGGCAGACAGCCGACAAGATGAAGCGTCAGCGGGGGCGGCTGAAGGAAGAGACCGGCGACAACGACAATTTCCGCGTCCGCCGCTACATCGCGAAATACACGATCAATCCGGCCATCGCACACGGACTGTCGAAGGAGATCGGCTCCATCGAACCCGGCAAGCGGGCCGACCTCGTGCTCTGGAACCCGGCCTTCTTCGGCGTGAAGCCGGACATGATCCTCGTCGGCGGAACGATCGCGGCCGCACCGATGGGCGATCCCAACGCTTCGATCCCGACGCCGCAGCCGGTCCACTACCGGCCGATGTTCGGCGCATTCGGCAAGGCGATCACCAATTCCTCCGTCACTTTCGTCTCGAAGGCCGCACTCGACTACGGCCTTCGGGAACGGCTCGGCGTCGACAAGGCGATGGTCGCTGTGGCGAACACGCGCGGCGGCATCGGCAAGCACTCGATGATCCTCAACGACGCCACGCCGCATATCGAGGTCGACCCGGAAACCTATGAAGTGCGCGCGGATGGCGAACTGCTGACTTGCGAACCGGCGACCGTGCTGCCGATGGCGCAGCGCTATTTTCTGTTCTAGCTTCCCGGTCGAACAAGGGAGGTTTCATGATCTACGTCATCGCCACATTGACCACCAAGCCCGGCGGGCTCGACCATCTGCGCGAGCCGGCGCGCATCTGCCGCGAGGCGACGCTCAAGGAAGATGGCTGCATCGCCTATGATCTTCACGTCGACATCGCCAATCCCGACAAGCTGGTCTTCGTCGAGAAATGGGAGACGCGCGAGGCGCTCACCGCGCATTCGCAGAGCGCCCATCTCGCCGTGTGGCGCGAGGCCGGCGCACCGCACCTGATCGAGCGCAAGATCGAGATCGTCCACCCGGAACAGGTGGAGGAATTCTGATGTATCAGGCCGTCGGATCGCCCGGCTCGCGCCTGACGCGGGTTACCTGGATGCTCGAAGAAATCGATCAACCCTACGAGATCGTCAAGGCGAAGATGCATACCGAGACGATGCGGCGCTACAACCCGAGCGGCAAGATGCCGGCTCTCGTGGATGGCGACGTGATCGTCACGGATTCGGCTGCGATCGTGTTCTACCTCGCCGACATGCATCCAGACAGGAACATGGGCGGGACATCGCCTGCCGCGCGAGCCGAGATCGCATCCTGGCTCTTCTTCGCGCAGGCCGAACTGGAAGCGCCGCTCTGGAACAAGCTGAAGCACAGATTGCGGCTGCCGGAAGAGCAGCGGGCCGAAGTCGGGCCATGGACCACGGCGGAATTCGCGTCGGAGATCGCCAATTTCGACAAGCGCCTCGGCGACCGCGAGTTCGCGATGGGCGACCGTTTCACCTGCGCCGACGTCATTTTGGGCCATTGCGGCCAATGGGCGCGCGGGGCGAAATTCGAGATCGGTTCGGATCGGATCAACGCCTATTTCGAGCGCGTGCTGGCGCGGCCTGCGCTGGCGCGCGCCCAAGCACGCGAAAAAGAGGCAATGGCCGCATGATGTTTCGCGCGAACGCGGTGCTGGAAGCGGCCTTGCGCGGCGACCTTCCGGTCGTCGGCTCCGTCGCGCTCGCTCATGACGAGCGGCATTTGCGGCGCAAGCTTCTCATCCTCGACACGGGCGCGCGGGTGCTTGCCGACCTGCCGAAGGCGGTTGCGCTTCATGCCGGCGACTTTCTGTTGCTCGACAACGGGTCGCTGGCCGAAGTCGCGGCCGCCGAGGAAGACCTCATCGAAATCCGCCCGCGCGACCGCCTGCATCTCGTCGAACTCGCCTGGCATATCGGCAACCGCCATCTCGCAGCGCAGATCGAGGACGATCGCATCCTGATCCTGCGCGACCATGTGATCGAGGCGATGCTGGAAGGCCTTGGTGCGACGGTGACGCATGTGCGCAGGCGCTTCGAGCCGGTGCGTGGCGCCTATTCAGGCAAGGCGCATGGGCATGACCATCATCACGATCACCAGCATGGCTGATCCCTCCTCCACACTGCGGCTGATGGCGTGGCTGTCGCCGGCCTTTCCGGTCGGCGCGTTCAGCTACAGCCATGGGCTGGAGCGCGCGGCGGCGGACGGATGGGTCGGCGATCTCGGCGCATGGCTCGACGGACTTGTTCGGCACGGCACCGGCTGGAACGACGCGGTGATCGTTGCCGAAGCCTGGCGGCGCGGGCGGGCCGGCGGCAACATCGGCGAACTGGCCGAACTCGCCGAGGCGATGACGGGCTCTGCCGAGCGGCACCTTGAAACGATGGCGCAGGGCGGGGCGTTCGCGAAGGCCGTCGCCGGATGGACCGAAGGTCTCGCGCTGCCGGAAAACTGCGCCTATCCGGTCCTCTTCGGCGCGTCGGCCGGCTTCAACGGATTGCCGCTCGAAGAGACGATTGCAGCCTACTGCCAGGCCTTCATCTCCAACCAAATCCAGGCCGGCATCAGGCTATCGCTTCTCGGCCAGGAACGCGGCGTCGTCCTCTTGCGTGCAATGGAAGCGACGATCATCGATATCGCCGCACGCGCCGCGAGTTCGTCGCTCGACGATCTGGGCGGTTCGGCCTTTATCGCCGAAATCGCCGCCATGAACCACGAAACGCAATATTCGAGGCTGTTCCGCTCATGACTTCCTCCAACGGACCCTTGCGGGTCGGGATCGGCGGGCCGGTCGGCTCGGGCAAGACGACGCTCACCGAAAAGCTGTGCAAGGCGATGCGCGAGCGCTACTCGGTCGCCGTCGTCACCAACGACATCTACACCAAGGAAGACGCGATGGCGCTGGTGCGTGCGCAGGCGCTTTCGGAAGACCGCATCGTCGGCGTGGAGACGGGCGGCTGCCCGCACACCGCCATCCGCGAGGACGCGTCGATCAACCTCCAGGCGATCGACGCGCTGACGAAGCGCATCCCTGACCTCGACATCGTCTTCATCGAATCGGGCGGCGACAATCTCGCCGCGACCTTTTCGCCCGACCTCGCCGATCTCACGCTCTACGTCATCTCGGTCTGCCAGGGCGGCGACATTCCGCGCAAGGGCGGTCCGGGCATCACGCGCTCGGACTTTCTGGTGGTCAACAAGTCGGACCTCGCGCCCTATGTGAATGTCGATCTCCACCAGATGGAAGGAGATGCGACCAAGGCGCGGGCGGGCAAGCCGTTCGCCTTCACCGACCTTTCGCGCGGCAAGGGCGTCGACGAGATCGTCGATTTCCTCGTCGAGCATGGCGGATTGGACCAGTTGCGGGAGGCGTCCTGACGGTTGCGCTGCGAAGCCGGGCGCGACATGCTGGCCAAAGTCACGGATCAGGAGACCGCCCGATGAGCGTCACCCAGCTTGCCGATACCCGCCGCCCGAACCTGCCCTTCTACGAGGAGCGCTGCGACCTCGCAGCCGCCTTTCGCTGGACCGCGCGGCTCAACATGCACGAGGCGGTGGCGAACCATTTCTCGCTCGCAGTCGACGAGGGCGGGACGCAGATCCTGATCAATCCGAACCTGATGCATTTCTCGCGCATCAAGGCGAGCGACCTGCTTTTGATCGACGCCAACGATCCCGACACGATGAAGCGCCCGGACGCGCCGGACCCGACCGCCTGGGGGCTGCACGGCGCGATACACCGCAACGTGCCCCATGCGCGCTGCGTCATGCACGTGCATTCCGTCCATGCGACGGTGCTCGCCTCGCTGGCGGATTCGCGCCTGCCGGCGATCGACCAGAATTCGGCGATGTTCCACGGAAGGCAGGTCGTCGACGCCGATTATGGCGGGCTCGCCTTCGAGGAAGAGGGCGAGCGCTGTTCGCGGCTCTTTTCCGATCCCAAGGCCAAGGTGATGGTCATGGGAAATCATGGCGTCATGATCATAGGCGAGACGGTGGGAGATACGTTCGACCGGCTCTATTATTTCGAGCGCGCCTGCGAGACCTACATCAAGGCGCTGTGGACCGGGCAGCCGATCCGGCATCTGTCCGACGAGATCGCCGAGCGCGTCGCATCGCAGATGGATGCCTATCCGGTCGCGTCCGCCAAGCGTCACCTCGAGGAGTTGAAATCGATCCTCGACGAGGAAGGCTCGAACTTCCGTAATTAAGAAGCAAAGAACCGGCCGCGAGCGATCGCGGCCGGTTTGTCGTCGTGCATCAGGCGATCAGGAGCCGAGGTGCTTGGCGATCATCGCGCGGGCGTCATCGACCATCGCGTTGGCGTCCATGCCCTTGCCGTTCATCTCCTCGATCCAGGCATCGATCAGCGGCGCGGCGGTGTCCTTCCAGCGCTTTGTCTCGGCCTCGTCGAGAGTGATGATGTTGTTGCCGAGGTCCTGCGCGATCTTAAGGCCCTTCTCGTCGCCCGAATCCATCACGCGGCCGAACATGGCGGCGGCCTCGATGCCCGAATTGGCGTCGATGACAGCCTTCATGTCGTCGGGCAGCGCATCATAGGAGGCCTGGTTCATCGCGAAGACGAAGGTCTGTGTATAAAGGCCTTCGTCGCCGGTGAAGCCGGTGTGGTTCTTGACCAATTCGGGAACGCGCAGCGACGGGGTGACTTCCCACGGGATCGTCGTGGCGTCGATGACGCCCTTCGACAGCGCTTCGGAGACGGCCGGCACCGGCATCCCGATCGGCGTCGAACCCAGCGCTTCAAGCATCTGGTTGATGACGCGCGAGCCACCGCGGATCTTGACGCCCTGCATGGACTCCAGCGTGTCGACCGGATTCTTCGAATGGATCAGCCCCGGACCATGCGTATGGAAGGCGATGACCTTCACGCCCGCAAACTCTTCCATGCAGTATTTTTCGCAATATTCATGGAAGGCCTTGGACGTCGCCTCGCCAGTCGTCACCATGAAGGGAAGCTCGAAGGCTTCCGTCGAGGGGTAGCGGCCGGGCGTATAGCCGATGACGGTCCAAATCATGTCGACGACGCCATCGGTGACCTGGTCGACGAGCTGCGGCGGAGTGCCGCCGAGCTGCATCGCGTCATATTGCTCGATCTTGAGGCGTCCGCCGGACTCCTCCATCACCTTGGCCGCCCAGGGTCGCAGCGCCTCGGCGGGGATGGTCGCCTGCGGCGGCAGCATCTGGTGAAGGCGGAGCGTCGTCTCCTGTGCGGTGGCGACGGTGGTGAAAGCTGCTACGGCAACAGCGCCGGCAGTCAAGGTTTTCAGGTAAAACATGGGTTCTCCTCCCTGCATGTCCGATATTGTTATACGATAGAACTTTCTGCCTTGGAAGCACCATTGCAAGGCTGGCCGCCACCGCCTTCGCATGGTAGCCACGGCACGCCCAGACGAGCCAATTCGGAGGACCGCCATGACGCCGATCGCCACCCCGCCCTACCGCGCCGACCATGTCGGGAGCCTGCTTCGGCCCCAGTCCGTCAAGGATGCGCGCAAGCGCTTTTACGAGGACAAGACCATCGATGCGGAAGACCTTGCCGAGATCGAGAACGAAGCGATCGACCAGGCGATCCGGATGCAGCAGGAAGCCGGACTGCCGGTGGTGACCGACGGCGAGATTCGCCGCTCCTTCTGGCACTACGACTTCATGGGCGGGCTCGACGGGTTCGACATGGAAGAGCGCGCGCCCGAAAAGGGCGTCGACTTCGCTGGCGTCAAGCTGCGCCCGGTCTTCCCGACGATCACCGGAAAGCTCGATTTTCCCGACGACCATCCGATGCTCGACCACTTCCGCTATGTCGCATCGAAGACCAAGGTGATGCCGAAGATCTCGATCCCCGGACCGAGCTGCTGCCATTTCCGCACCGCCAAGGACGACATCCACCCGAAGGACTATCGCGACGACCCCGAAGCGTTGTTCGCCGATCTCGCCAAGACCTACGCGAAGGCCGTAAAGGCCTTCTACGATGCCGGCTGCCGCTATCTCCAGATGGACGACATCTTCTTCGCCTATCTGTGCGACCCGAAACACCGCGCGACGCAGAAGGAAAATGGCACCGATCCCGACTGGCTGATCGAGCAATATGCGAAGATGATGCATGACGCAATCAAGGACCGGCCCGACGACATGCTGATCGGGATGCACATGTGCCGCGGCAATTTCCGCTCCACCCACGCGGCCGAGGGCGCCTACGACCCGGCCGCGGATGCGATCTTCAACCAGACCGGCGTCGATATCTACTTCATGGAATATGACACCGAGCGGGCCGGCGGGCTGGAGCCGTTGCGGCTTCTGCCGAAGGGCAGGAAGCGCGTGCTGCCGGGCTTCATCACGACGAAGACGGGCGAGATGGAAAAGCTCGACGACCTGAAGCGCAAGTTCGACGAGGCGGCGAAATATGCCGATCTCGAACAGCTCGGCATCGCCCCGCAATGCGGCTTCGCCTCGACCGAGGAAGGCAACTCGATCTCTTTCGACGACCAGCGCCGCAAGCTCGACCTCGTGGTCGAGACCGCTGAGGCGATCTGGGGCGGCGCCGCGAAGTAACGTCATTCTTCATTGCCGCTTAACCATGCCTCGTGCAGAACGATAAGACGGGGACAAGGTTTTGCGGGAGCTTTTCGAATGGGCGGGATGTTGAGGCGTGGGTTCCGGTCGCCTTTTGCGGCGCTTCTCGCGCTGGCGGTGCTTGTCTCCGCCTGCTCGACCTCTGTCCTACCCGAGCCGCCGCCGCCGATTCCATCCGAAAAATACGCCGCCATCGTCGTCGACGTCAGTTCGGGGCGCTCGCTTTACGCAGTCCATGCCGATCAGCTTCGCTATCCGGCCTCGCTGACCAAGATGATGACGGTCTTCATGCTGTTCGAGGCGCTGGATTCCGGCCGTATCGGCAAGCAGACGATGATCCCGGTTTCCGACAATGCGCGCGGCCAGGTGCCGACCAAGATCGGCTTTCGCCGAGGCGAGACGATCGACGTCGACACGGCGATCCGCGCGCTGATCATCCGCTCGGCCAATGACGTCGCCGTGGCGACAGCCGAGTTCCTTGGCGGGACGGAAGAGAATTTCGCGGCGTTGATGACGCAGCGCGCGCGCCGGATGGGCATGGCATCGACCACGTTCCGCAACGCATCCGGCCTGCCCGATGCCGGCCAGCAGACCACGGCGCGCGACATGGCGCTGCTTTCCATCGCGCTCAACAAGCGCTTCCCGCACCACTACCACTATTTCGCCAACCGCGAATTCAGCTATGCCGGCAAGACCATTCGCGGCCACAACGACCTTCTGGGCCGCGTGGCCGGCGTCGACGGGCTGAAGACCGGCTACATCCGCGCCTCGGGCTTCAATCTCGCCACTTCGGTGAACCGTGGCGGTCGCCAGCTCGTCGCAATCGTGATGGGCGGCGAGACGGCGAAGAGCCGCAATTCGCACATGGAACAACTCATCGAGCAATACATGCCGATGGCCGGCGCAGTGGCCGCGGCCTCGGCGCCGCGCCCGGTGCCGCAGCAGGCGCTGCTCGCACCGATGAACTGAACTTCGCCGATTGAAAAACACGTTGCGGCGGCGCGGCCCCAATTCGCGCCGCCGCAACGGAGCGTCACCCAGGGATGACGCTCGATCGCCGGATCAGCGGTCGGCGTCCATGTCGGCGAGCTTGGCGACGCGGCGGCGGAAATCCTCGTCGGTCGAGAATTCGGCCTTCAAATAGGATTCGACCAGATCCTTGGCGAGCCAGGGACCGACGATCTGCGCGCCGATGCACATGACGTTCACGTCGTCATGCTCGACCGACTGATGCGCGGAATGGACGTCGTGGCAGACGGCGGCGCGGATGCCCTTGACCTTGTTGGCCGCGATGGACGCGCCGACGCCGGTGCCGCACACCATCAGGCCGCGCTCGGCTTCGCCGGCATTGATCCTGCCGGTGACCTTGCGGGCGATGTCGGGAAAATCGACCGGGTTCGGGTCGAACGAGCCGACATCCTCGACTTCGTGGCCAAGCGATTTGACGTATTCCACGATGGTCGACTTCAACGGGAAGCCGGCGTGATCCGAGCCGATGACGATGCGCATGTGAACTCCAGTTCGTTGATCTTAGCGAAGCATCGAGGGAAGCCACAGGACGAGGCCTTCCCAGAAGGTGATGATGGCGAGCGTGACGAAAAGCGGGACATAGAACGGCACCAGCGCCCGCAGCAACTGTCTGAGCGAAACGTTTGCGATGCTCGACAACAGAAACAGCGACAGCCCCATGGGCGGTGTCAGCAGGCCAAACATCAGGTTGAAGATGGTGATGATGCCGAGGTGGACCGGATCGACGCCCGCGAGAACCATGGGCGGCGCGATGACCGGCACGACGAGCAGCGTCGCGGTGGTCGAGTCCAGGAACATGCCGGCGATGAAGAAGATCAGGTTGGCGATGATCAGGAGCACGATCGGATCGGTCGAGAACTGAAGAATCCAGCGGGCGAAATCCTGCGGGATCTGCTCGACGGCAAGAATCCAGCCGAACATGGCCGCAACCGCGACGATGATCAGGATTGCGCTGGTGCTCTTCACGGTCAAAATCAGCGCCTGCCACAAATGCTCGAACGTCAGATCGCGGTAGAAGATCGCGCTGATCGCCAGCACATAAACGACGGTCACGGCGGCGGCTTCGGTTGGTGTGAAGAGACCGAGCAGCATTCCGGCGATCATCAGCACCGGCGCCAGCAGGGCGGGCAGCGCCGGCAACAAGTCGCCGCCAAGCTCGCGCAGCGTCGGCCAGCGCTCGGAGCGCGGCAGATTGTATCGGTAGGAGAGGAAGACGGTCGTCAGCATCAGCAGTGCGACGCAGACGAGCGCGGGAACGATGCCCGCCAGAAGGAGCTGGACGATGGAGACGCTCGTCACGGAGCCGTAAACGATCAGCGGGATCGATGGCGGAAAGATCGGGCCGACGACGGCGGAGGCTCCGGTGACCGCCGCCGAAAAGGGTGCCGTGAAGCCCTTCTTCTTCATCGCCGCGATCTCGATGCGTCCGAGCCCTCCGACATCGGCGAGCGCCGCGCCCGACATGCCCGAAAAAATGAGGCTCGAAAAGATGTTGACCTGCGCGAGCCCGCCGGGAAAGCGGCCGACGGCTGTGTCCGCGAATTTGAAGATCCGGTCCGTGATGCCGGCCGAGTTCATCAGATTGCCGACGAAAATGAAGATCGGGACGGCCACCAGCGGGAAGGAATCCAGTGCGTAGGTGACGCGCTGGACGAGCAGCCCGTAGGGCAGACCCTCGATCAGCACGTAGACGATGGACGGGATGAGAATGGCATAGACGACCGGGAAGCCGGCGATGAACAGCACGAGAAAGGCGCCGATGACTGCAAGACCCATGTCAGAGCACCTTGGTTTCTTCGCGCGGCGGATGGCGCAGATCGATCAGATGACCGAGCGTCGCGGCGGCAAAGCCGAAGAAGGTCGCGCCAAGAAACAGCCAGAACGGGATCTTGAGCGTCGGCGTCGCATTGTTGAGATTGCGGAAGATGGTCTGCCAGGCGACATAGGCGACGAAGGCCGCCGCAACGACCGCGGCCGCCGTGATGGCGAAGGTCAGCGCTTTGCGCAGGCCCGCCGGCATCGCATCGAGAAACTCCGCCATGACGATGTTCTCGTGATCTAGCACGACAAGCGGGAAGGCGGTGAAGACGAGCACGATCAAAAGAAAGCGCGTGAACTCCTCCGCGCCGACGATCGCGGCGCCGAAGACGTCGCGCATGATGACCTGCGTGAACGGCACGGCGACCAGCGCCACAAGCACAAGCACGCAGAACGCGCCCAATGCGCGCTTCACGATGACCATTTTTGAACCTCCCGAAGGGGCCGGCGGCGATCAGGCTCGCCACCGGCACTGAGCCTGTCTTATTCGACGGCTGCGATCTGCTCGATATACGTCTCGTAGGACGGGAAATCGGCGCGGATCTGCTCGAGCACCTGAGTGCGGAAAGCTTCGAGATCGAGGCCCTCGGCTTCCGTGACGACGGTCATTCCGTGACCCTTGACCTCCTCGACGAGCTCAGCCTCGGATTCGGTCGCCAAGACGAGCGATTCCTGTGCCTCGCGTTCGAGAACTTCGGTAATGGCCTGACGCTGCTCTTCCTCGAGCCCTTGCCACACCTCCTCATTGACGAACACGGCGAGCACAGCCTGCATATGGCCGGTCATGGCAATGTGGGACTGGACCTCATAAAGCTTGTTGGCGGTGATCATGGTCAGCGGGTTTTCCTGGCCCACGACCAGTCCCGTCATCAACGCCGTCGGCAGTTCGGCCACCTCGACCGGCGTCGGCGTCGCGCCGAAGCCCTTGACCATCGACACCCACAGATCGAGCGGGACGGCGCGAAATGGCTTGCCGGCCAGATCCTCGGGCGACTTCACCTCGAAATTCGACGAAATGTGGCGGGCGCCGCGATAGATTCGGCCGATGATGCGCACGCCGCCTTCGGCCACGAGCTTCTCGTTGATCGCCTGAAGGGCGGGCGAACTACTGGGGTCGGTCGCCGCAAGCGCATGGGCGCCATCGCGATAGATGAAGGGCGCATTGAAGGCGGCCACTTCGGGCACGATGCGCGCAAGCGATGCGAAATCGTGGTGACCCATCGAAATCGATCCCATGCGCACGCCGTCGACCATTTCGGCGACGCCGCCGAGCTGGCTGGCCGGATAGACCTGAACTGTGACCGCATCCGCAGTCGCTTCGGCGATGCCCGTGGCCGCCGCTGCTGCGAAGGTCGTCTGGATATCGCCGTCAGCGCCGACATGGGCGTAGCGAAGCTCGGCCGCGTGGGCAGCCGCGGCGACGCCGACAGCGACAGCGGTCGCTGCGAGCAATTTCAGGATACGCATATGGAACATTGGACTTCCTCCCTAGGTGGTCTTGTCTCGATTGATTGCCGCGGTCTGCGTGAACGCAGCGATGTAGCTCTTGCGGCGGAGCTCATCGCCGATGGCGAAGTGATCGCGAAGACGCCGGTCGGCGGCATCGCCGTCGCGCTCGACGATCGAAAGAAATACCTCCCGATGCGCCTCGAACAGGGAATCGCGGATGTCGGGTACGAAGGCGGTCTGGCGCCGCCGCTGGACGTGGCTGCGGCGCAGAAGCTCGGAAATCGACTGGTAGAGCATGATCAGCGCGGGGCTGCGCCCGGCCTCGACCAACGCCATGTGGAAGGCGAAATCCGCCTCGGCGCCGGCGACGGGATCGTGCAGCGTCTCGCCGAGCGTGCGAAGCAGGGCGCCGATCCGCTCGATGTCGCTCGCGCCCGCACGCTGGCAGGCAAGCCGAATCGCCTGGCATTCGATGGCCACGCGGGCCTCCATCACGTCGTCCAGAATGTCGGGCTGCTGAGCGAGACAGAAGGTGAAGAAATCCGTGAGCACAGAGACGTCGGCATGACGCACATAGGCACCCTTGCCGTGACGGATGTCGAGAAACCCGAGCATGGCGAGCGAACGCAGCGTTTCACGCAGAACCGGACGCGACACACCCAGGCGCAACGCCAGTTCGCGTTCGCCAAGGAGGCGATCGCCGGCATTGAGCGCGCCGGACAGAAGTTGTTCGCGAAAATAGGCGAACACCTTTTCCGTGCCGAGCAGTTCCTCCGCGCCCTCCGAAAGCACCCTTTTTCCTCCCAGTGGCCTTACAGTGGTCATACCACTTGTGACGTGAACGCGACGCCGCGTCAAGTCAAAGGGATGTTCGCGATCGGATCAGCGTGTGTAGCGGCGCAGCCAGCTTCGATCGATCCAATCCTTCAGGAGCCAGACCCAACGGCCGGCAACGAAGAACGCACCGCGCGAGGCGACCGCATGTCGTCCGCCGGTCGCCATAAGCGTCAGATAGGTTTCCTGCGGCGACCATGGCCGCAGCGGTTTTCCTTGCGCGTGAGCGCGCAGATTGGCGGCCAGCGGCGGCCCGGCGCGGACCGCGAAGACGCCTGCCTTCGGCCGCTCGGACCCGACGATCGTCGCGCAATCGCCGGCAGCGAAAATATCCGGGTCGCTCATTGTCTGAAGGGTCGGCTGAACCGCAATGAAGCCGTTTGTAAGCCGCAGGCCGGTTTGCACCAGCCATGCGGGCGGCGCGGCCCCGGTCGCCAGAAGAGTCAGATCGGATTTGAGGCGGCGACCATCGGCAAGTTCGATTTCCCCCGGCCCGATCGCAGCGACGGCTTGTCTTTCCTCGACTTCGATCTCGCGGCGCGCAAGGATGTCCCGGACATAAAGGCGAACCCTCGGCGGATGCGCTTCGAGAAGGGGGCCGGCCGAGACCAGCGCAAGCGACGCGCCGGCGAGGCGATGGCGCAGCGCGAGCACGATCTCGACGCCGGCCGGCCCACCGCCCACGACCGTGATCCGCCCCGGTTCATCCCGAGAGCCGGAAATGTGCGCCGCCAACCTGTCGAGGAGATCGCCGATCGGCTTGACCGGCAGCCCATGCTCGCCGGCGCCGGCCATGCAGTTGGTCGTCGACCCGCTGCCGACGTCGAGCGAGAGAAGGTCATATGAAATTTCGGCGCCGTCTTCGAGGTGCAGCCGTTTGCCGCTTCGATCGATTCCGACCGCGCGTGCCAGGCGGAAGTCGATTCCATAGGCCGCGCACAACCGCTCCAGATCGATTTCAAGGTCCTCGCGCCGGTAATGACCCGCGATGACGCCCGGAGCCATGCCGGAATAGACCGCCTTTGGTTCCGGCGAAACAAGAAGCACGCGCCAGCCTTCCAGCCGCGTCTTGCCGAACGCTTCCACGAGATGGACATGCGTATGGCCGCCGCCAACCAGCACGATCCGTCCCGCCACGATGTCCGCCTCCCTCGCTATACGACGACGGTGACCGGCCGCAGGACGAAAGGCCAGTCATCTTCGCGTGTGCGGGCCGTTACATCGATGCCGTGTAGTAGAAGATGTGGCTGCCGACCTTCCCGGTCTTCCGCAGCTTCTTCGACCAGAAGGGCACGACATAGTCGGCATGGTAATGGGTCGACTGGGCGATTTCGCCGCGGGAGGCCTTGCACTCGTCGTCGCAATTGAAGGCGAAGACGGCGATCTTGCGCGCCATGGCGTGCGCGGCACGCTCGGAGAACTCGTCGGGAAGATCGTCGCAGGCGAAGGAGAACTGGCAGGAATTTCTCCGGTGCGCATTCTGGTAGACGACGTCGCAGACGCTGTCGGGGTAGAAGCGGCTCTCGACGCGGTTCAGAACGACCTGGGCCACCATGTTCTGGCCACGGACGGGCTCGCCGCGCGCTTCGAAGTAGACCGCTGCCGTCAGACATTCGATCTCCTTGTTGTAACTGCGATGGGCAGGTGCATCCGCGGCGATTTGGGGTTTTTCGGGCAACGGGGCTGCGTTGATGCGCGCAGGGGCGCTGAAGGCGGCGAGGGCGATGAGGATCGCCGCTGCGAACGTTCTGTGCATGGTCGCTCTGGCTTGTTGATGACGCGGCGCTTGTGTCAGCCCAATGCGTCGGCAATCCGAAGCCGCGGTGACGAAAACGTGACGCCCGCGCGTGCGGCTCGTGGCGATTCGACGCGCCGGCCGGACCCATCCAATCACCTACGAGCAAGGCGCGACAGTTCGCCATGCCCCTTCGATCATGCCATAGCCGCGACGGCCGGCCCGCCAATCATCTGTTGAAGCTCACTGCCGGTTCGGCTATGACCTAGGCGGCTACCGGCGCAATGCACGCGCCGACAAGCACCCGTAGCTCAGCTGGATAGAGTGTCGCCCTCCGAAGGCGAAGGTCACAGGTTCGAATCCTGTCGGGTGCGCCATTTCGGTACAAAAGCACGAACATTTTGCCGCGCGGAGTATTGGCCGGTCACTGCCCCGGCAAGGACGTCCTTGCTGCCCACGATTCGGATGGTTCTTTCATCCACGATGACGCTTCCGATCAAAGAGCGGAGGTACGGCTTTAGAGCGGGCGTTTCCGGGTTGGTGAGCAACCTTGTCATCAAACGCGAGAATGCGTCTACTTTTTCAGCAGTGAGATGAGCGCCGGGATTGCTCTTCGCGTTCGCGCGGTCCAGCGCGGCTTTAGCTTTTTCACGGTCGGCCTTCAGCAAACCGACCTGCTCGGTGAGAATGTCGTCAATCTCGATGATGCCGCTGGCGATGGAGTCGTAGAGCCGCTTCAACTTTTGTTCGATGCTTGCCCGCTCGGACTGCAGGGCAACTATAGGCTCCGGACTCATTGATCAGAGCTGGAAGATGACGGCGGTTGCGATGCAGATGGCCGAGAAGAAGGTGTGGGCGCATCGGTCGTAGTGGGTTGCGATGCGTCGCCAGTCCTTGATCTTGGCGAACAGGTTCTCGACCTTGTGGCGCTGGCGGTAGAGCGCCCTGTCGTGGTCGTATGGGACTTTGCGGCTTCGGCTCGACGGAATGCAAGGTTCGATGCCTCGTGCCTGGAGTTCGGCTCGGAACCATGCACTGTCGTAGCCGCGATCGGCGATGAGAT